>ERZ772911.12-NODE-12-length-35668-cov-4.19917_pt1 | contig 35668 bp, 29 predicted proteins | sample MGYA00512120_ERZ772911 | MGnify/ENA primary metagenome ERZ772911 (study PRJEB29015, sample SAMEA2738044) | human oral metagenome | biome: human oral; feature: human-associated habitat; material: saliva | place: China | collected 2233 ...
TCGCGAATTTTCGAACGCTTCAGGGTACGGCGGCGCAGACTACCACCCTCCGTGTAGCGGGTACCGCCACGGTCCATCTGCACAAAGTCCTTATCCAGAACGATGCTCAGAGCTACGCCGTGGGTGTCCTTGATCTTCAGCTTTACGCGCTCATCGGAGACGTTCACACGGCCGCGCAGGCGGAAGGTCAGGGCATTCTTCAGCTCGACGAGCTTGCCCTTCTCCTCCTCGCGGTACAGCGGGGTCATCTTCATCGCGTCGTTGAGCTGCGGCACCGGGCGCTGGAAAATCTTGCCGTTACGCAGGTGCAGCTCACGCGGGTAGGTGAACATGTGCACCCAGCGGTGGCTCCACGAGGGCAGGTCGTCCTGGTCAGCGTTACCCAGCCAAGCAATCATTACCGGGGCGTCACCGCATACATCGTGCGGTGCCTTCGGGTCGGCGGTCAGGCCGGTGCCGGAGATGGTCTGCGGGGCGTAGAACTCGAAACCTGCATCCAGCTCGGTGAAGGGGGTCTCCACGGTGAACTTGAGGGTCTCGTTATCCAGCGAACCAACAATGTAGCCGCTCTGGAAAATGTTGTTGTACTTCTCGCCGAGGGGCTGCATACCCTGCGGGCTGAAAATCAGCACGTCACGAATCTCGCCGGTCAGCTCATCGCGCATGCGCAGCAGCGAGGGGCATTCGTACATGTAGGTGCCCTTGAGGCTCTTATCCTTAATGCCCAGCTCGCCACGGAAGGTCCACTCGCGGCGGTCAGCGGAGGTGTACACGACCACGGCACCGGTCTTGTCTTCACGCTGAGCACCAATGACCATCCACCATTCACCGTTGCGCTCAAAGACGTGCGGATCGCGGTAGTGCGCGGTGTAGCCCTTCTCAGGACCAGAAATCAGCGGGGGCAGCTGACGGGTCGGCTTCGCGTCCTCACCCGCAGTTGCAAGGATCTGGTAGGTTTCGCGGTTGCCCTTCTCATCCTTCACGTTACCGGTGTAGAAGAACTCAAAACCGCCGGGCACCTTAATGCCGGAGCCGGAGTAGCAGCCGTGCGAATCGTAGCCGCTATCGGGAACCAGGGCGGTACCCTCATCGGTCCAGTGGGTCAGGTCCTCGCTTACGGCGTGACGCCAGTAGACCATACGCTCCGGATGCAGGGGCGAGTACTGGTAGAAGGCGTGGTAGCGCTTGCCGTCAAAGACCAGACCGTTCGGGTCGTTCAGGCGACCTACCGGAGGCGCCAGGTGCAGTGCCGGGTAGTCGCGGTCTTCACGAACACCGGCACCGAAAGCATCCAGAACCTGCTGTGCTTCAGCCGCCAGATCGCGGTCGGGTCGCTGAGTTACGCTCTTCTTCTTTTTCTTCTGCTCGCTCATGTCTATCCGTTTTCGTGCAAGGGAAATGTCTGGGTTGTCTCATCCCATCATACGGCACCACTCCCCCGTTGCCGGGCTCTAGGAGAGAGGCACCACAGTGCTCTCAGCCTCTCTCATCCGAGGCACAGGGCGGTCACAGCGGCAGATACCGCCACCTGCCGAGGAGATAGCACATACCCCGTTTGCTACAGGAGGAAAAGGGCTGATACGGCAAAACCCGCCGCCTCGCCTAAGGCATAAGTGGGGTGAGGCGGCGGGTGCCATTAAAAGCCGCGAGGCGGCGCATCCAATAGATGCACCGCCCGCGTAAGAATCGAGAAGAAGTCGATTACTTGAGGGTGATGGTTGCGCCAGCAGCCTCGAGCTGCTCCTTAGCCTTCTCAGCGTCTTCCTTGGAAACGCCCTCGAGCAGAGCCTTGGGAGCGCTGTCAACCAGGTCCTTTGCTTCCTTCAGGCCGAGGGAGGTCAGGGCACGAACTTCCTTGATCACTGCGATCTTCTTGTCGCCAGCGGACTCCAGGACAACGTCGAACTCGGACTTCTCTTCAGCAGCGTCGCCGCCTGCTGCGCCGCCTGCTACAACAGCAACGGGAGCTGCTGCGGTGACGTCGAACTCTTCCTCGAATGCCTTAACGAACTCGGAAACCTCAACCAGGGACAGTTCCTTGAATGCTGCAATGAGTTCTTCGATGGACAGCTTAGCCATTGTTTGGCTCCTTCACTATCTGGTGCGGGCTGACGCCCGCGGTGTAAATCTTCAGTACCTACCCGAAAGGGTCGGTCAAATTTAGGGTGCGTTTACGCTGTTCGCGTTCACGCTGCTGAGTATCTCAGCGCTGGTGCAGTAGCACGAAAGGGGCTTATGCCTCTTCCGAAGCCTCCTCGGCTGCAGCGGGAGCTGCGCCTTCCTGCTCCTCCAGCTTGACGCGCAGTGCGTCCACAACCTGTGCGATGCGTGCGATGGTAGCCTTTGCACCACCTGCAACCTTGGACAGCAGAACCTCGCGGGATTCCAGGTCAGCGTAGCGCTTGACGTCGTCCTCGGAAAGAGCGGCACCTTCGTAGTAACCGTTCTTCACAATCAGCTGGGGGTTAGCCTTGGCAAAGTCACGCAGGCCCTTAGCAGCATCAATCAGGTCGCCCTTGATGAATGCCAGTGCGGAGGGACCCTGGAGGTGGCCGTCGAATGCGTCGATGCCAGCTTCCTTAGCTGCAATAGCAGCCAGCGTGTTCTTCACCACGGCGTATTCGGTCTCTGCACCGAGTGCGCGACGCAGCTCCTTGAGCTGTGCAACAGAGAGACCGCGGTATTCGGTCAGGATGACTGCGTTCGAAGCTTCGAAGAGTTCCTTCAGCTCGGATACTGCAGCGATCTTTTCCTGAGTCGCCATGGTAGTTCCTTCTTCCGATTCTTGTAAGGTCGCCGGTAGAGCCTCGAAGCATTTATTGCAAGCAATAAAAAATGCCCCGACGCGTAGGCGTACGAGGCACGATAGACGGCACCCTGAATGAGGGCAACGGCTATTCACTTCGAGTTACCTACGCGGGCGGCGATTTCAAGTGAAATCTGCTCTTATCAGAACTCTGTTCTTCGTCTCCACCGAGGTGGCGATAGAGGACATAGTTCTAGACCGGCGGTCTTTGGTTCATTCATCATCTCAGGTTAAAGCCCGAGTCGCAAGTTAAAAACGTGATTAAGCGGGGTTAATCACTTAAAGCTCCTCTTTAAGCCGATTAACCCGCGCTTTCTCCCGCCTGAAAGGTCCGGCTAAAAGCCAGTAAAGACGCGTTTTAGAGGTAAAAACGCTTTCCATTCGAGAACACGAAGCAACGCTCAGCAGCCACACCCAGATGCACATGCTCCCCCGCACTTAGGGCGGTGGCGCCCTGCGCATCGGGAATAAAGAACTCAAGCTCCTGACCGGCACGCACTCGCGCATACACTCGGTCACTCGGCTCAGAATCCACCGAAGCCCGCCGAGATTCCAGAGGTAGGGAAACCGCCTCCAGCAGACGCCCACGATACAGCATGCCGCCCACCAGGTGGCGGTGACCGAGCACCTGCACCGGCAGGGAATGAGCAGCATCTGCCGCCACGGGGTGCAATGCGGTCGCTCGAATAGCCAACTCACACCCAGCAGGAAGAGCCTTAGAATCCTCAAGAGCCAATAGGTTCAGCGCGGGCGCCGCCATAAGCTTCGCCACCTGCAGAGTATGCGGATGCGCCAGCAGACGCTCCGGAGTATCCACCTGCACCAGGTAACCGGCGTCCATCACCGCCACCCGCTGACCCAGCATGAGCGCCTCATTCTGATCATGGGTCACGTACAGGCCCGTAAAACCGTAGCGCTCGTGCAGGCGCACAATATCCGCGCGGATACTCGCGCTCATCTCTTCATCCACACTCGCCAGCGGCTCATCGAAAAGAACCACCGGAGCACGACGAATCAAAGCACGCGCAATACCCACACGCTGCGCCTGACCGCCAGACAGCTGCGAAGGCTTACGAGACTCCAAACCCTCAAGCTTCAACGCCTCCAGCAGTTCACGGTAGTAGTCCATATCAGCCCCACCTGAGAACGCGCCCAGCCTGGTCGGGAAGAGAATATTATCCTTCACGCTCAGGTGCGGGTACAGAATAGGACGCTGAAAAACCACACCCACCGAGCCGCGCTCCAGAGGCTGCCCGGCATAGGTCACCCGACCGGCGCTCGGCTCCTCCAGGCCGGCAATAATGCGCAGCAGAGTGGACTTACCCGTACCCGAGGAACCAACCAGAGAAATCAGCTCGCCGGGATGCACATCCAAATCAATCTCATTCAGAACCGTCGTATCGGCGCCAAAGGTCTTAGCGACGCCTCGAATACGCAGGCCCTCAAAGGGCTCCGCCGCGGCAGAAGAGTGGGATGCAGAAGTCATTCCCCCATTATCGCCGAAACTCACACCCGGCACGGGCGCAGAAGATAAGCACCGTCATAAAACGGTGCACAAGCCTGGTATCAGAGTCTCATGTGAGCGCCCTAGCTCGGGCGCACCAGCAAACGCCCCTTCAACGCCAGATATAGCGTGCCCGCCCACAGGAAGATGAGGAAAGTCGTACCCGCCACCGTCAAGACAGGACCCACCAGCCCCAGCGAGCCAGCAGCCGTCAAGCGAATACCACTCGCCGCCATGGAAGCCATACCGAACGAGAAGCCCCACATGCTCATCGAGAAGCCGCCCTCAAGCACCCACGGGAGCAAACGCATCAGGAAAATCAGCTGCAGAATGCCGTAACCCGTCAGCACAAGGAAGAACCAGTCAACCGTGCCGCCATTAGCCGCCAAGTACGCGTTACCACCCACAAAAGGCGGTGCCATCTGGATACCAATAATGCCACGCTCCCCCTGAGGCAGCGGAGTCAGGGTGCGCAAGCGGCTCAGAATAACAGCCTCGATGCTGAACCACGAAATCAGGCCCGCACCGAAAAAGAGCATCGCCATATCGCGCCACCCCACAAAACCCATCGCCGTGGCAGTCGCAAAGTTCGTCGCAACCGTCGGCAGATACAGCACCGGCGAGGCAGCCTCGGGCGCATACCCGCCACGCCACGTGCCGGCGATACGGTGAGATGCGAAATACAACTGACCCACAGCTCCCAGCACAACCAGGGTCAGAGCCGGAACCTCAGCATACGGGTAGAGGGCCGCACCCACCTGCGCCGTCGTCGCCGGAATCAGCGAAAAGAAACAAGTACGCGCCGGATGCTCCCAAAAACCACGCACCCACGCACGGTACTTCACCACCGAGTGAACCAGAAAACCTATAAGGAGCAGCCACACCACGGCGTTAAAAGCCAGGATGCTCTCGCCCACCCAATCGGGCGCCATTCCCTTCGACGCACCGGTACGCCAAGCGGCACCCAATGCGCCGGTACCCAGCGCCACCGCAAAATAATTAACCGGCACGCTGAGGCCGCGACGGGCTATCTGCGCATTCTGGGTAGAAGAAGACATAAACTCTCTCTCGTCATGGATTGGGTGATAAGGAAGCGTACGGGCTTCTTCCGTCAACGGTTCAGATACCGGAAGAAGCAATCACAGCCAGGGGTTCATTCTACAGTTTTAACTCTATAAAAACTGGAAGTCCATGACGCACTTTAACTGACGCCGGTCACGCAATGTCTTGAATCTTCACGCAATGTCTTGAATCTTCACGCAATGTCTTGAATCTTCACACAGACAAAATCATGCACAAAAAATCGCCCCCGACGCCTAAACGTCGGGGGCGACTACTAGCTCATGCTAGAAGCTACAGGTGCATACCTTAGGCAGCAACGGCAGCCGGATCAACGGGGATGCCAGGGCCGAAGGTGGTAGCAACGGTTGCCTTGGAGATGTAACGACCCTTAGCCGAAGAGGGCTTCAGGCGGTTAACCTCTTCCAGAGCTGCCTGGAAGTTCTCCTCGAGCTGCTCAGCGGTGAAGGAAGCCTTACCGATGATGAAGTGCAGGTTGGAGTTACGGTCAACGCGGAAGTCGATCTTACCGCCCTTGATGTCTGCAACAGCCTTTGCAACATCCATGGTCACGGTACCGGTCTTGGGGTTCGGCATCAGGTTACGGGGACCCAGGATCTTACCCAGGCGGCCGACCTTGCCCATCATGTCGGGGGTTGCAACCGCTGCGTCGAAGTCGGTCCAGCCGCCAGCGACCTTTGCGATCAGCTCGTCGGAACCAACGTAGTCAGCGCCAGCTGCCTCAGCCTCAGCAGCCTTGGGGCCTGCTGCGAAAACAACCACGCGAGCGGTCTTACCGGTGCCGTGGGGCAGGTTCACGGTACCGCGAACCATCTGGTCTGCCTTACGGGGGTCAACGGACAGACGCATTGCAACCTCAACGGTTGCGTCGGTGTTGGTGGAAGAGGTTTCCTTCGCCAGGGCAACTGCCTCAGCGGGGGTGTAGAGCTTACCCTCTTCAATCTTGGCTACAGCTGCCTTGTACGCCTTGCTGCGCTTTGCCATCTGCTTTTCTCCTTATGCAGTTGTGGTCTCGTGAGCCGCGCTCGGCTCTGCCACATCCCGTCCATACGACGGGCATTTACAAGTTCTGTGTAGAAAAATCTACGGTGCCGATTACTCGGCTATTCGGCGGACCGAAATTACTCGACGGTGATACCCATGGAACGAGCGGTACCTGCGATGATCTTGGAAGCAGCATCCAGGTCGTTTGCGTTCAGGTCAGGCATCTTGGTCTCAGCGATTTCGCGCACCTGAGCCTCGGTCAGCGAACCAACCTTGGTGGTGTGAGGAACAGCGGAACCCTTAGCAACGCCAGCAGCCTTCTTGATCAGCTGGGAAGCCGGAGGGGTCTTGGTGATGAAGGTGAAGGAGCGATCCTCGTAGACGGTAATCTCAACGGGGATGATGTTACCGCGCTGCGACTCAGTTGCAGCGTTGTATGCCTTGCAGAACTCCATGATGTTCACACCGTGCGAGCCCAGTGCGGGGCCGACGGGGGGAGCCGGGTTAGCGGCGCCTGCCTGGATCTGCAGCTTGATGAGGCCAGTGACCTTCTTCTTGGGAGCCAATGTAGGGTCCTTTTCTTAGCTGGGAACCGACGCACAGGAGCGTACGCCGGCAAGACGGTGACCGTGGCGCGGTCACCCGTGCATCCGCATGAAAGCGTGACATGCGCATACACAAACCAACATTCTAGCGTTAAACAGCGACTTAATCCAGTGCCAGCTAGCAGAAAGGTTAAACCCAATCTGCACAGCTAATACCGCGCATAAAGCCGACACAAAATATGAGCCCCGCACCGAAGCGCGAGGCTCATATTCACACGCTAGAAGCGTTAAATCTTTTCGATCTCGGTGAAGCTCAAGGTCACCGGGGTGTCGCGGCCGAAGACGGAAATCATCACGACAATCTGCTGGGACTCGCCCTTGATCTCCGAAACGGTAGCGTCCATGCCCTCGAAAGCACCGGACTTCACGCGGACGTTCTCGCCCACAGTGTAGTCGGACTCGATGACGGGCTTGGAAACGGGCAGGCCCTGGCTCTGCTGCTGCTCTTCGAAGACCGGCAGGAGCATGTCGAAAACCTCGTCCATACGCAGCGGGACCGGGTTGTACGCATCCTGACCCACGAAGCCAGTCACACCGGGGGTGTGGCGGACAACGCCCCACGAATGGTCGGTCAGTTCCATACGAACCAGAACGTAACCGGGAACGCGCACGCGGCGGATGGTCTTCTTCACGGTGTTCTTGAACTCAACCACGGTCTCCATGGGAACCTGAACCTCGAAGATTTCATCTTCAGCTTCCAGGTTCTGGATGCGGGTCTCGATACCGGTCTTCACCTTGTTCTCGTAACCGGAGTAGGTGTGCACCACGTACCAGTCGCCCGGCTGACGGCGCAGCTTGGACTTGAATTCTTCCAGAGCGTCGACTTCCTCAGCCGCCTCAGCAGCTGCTTCAGCCACCTCGACAGCCTCGGTAGCTTCCTCAGCCTGCTGCTCAATAGCCGCAGACTCCTCAGTAGCCTCAGCAGCGGCTACCTCGACCTCTTCAATCTCGGATACCAGTTCCTGCTCGGACACGTCGCTCCTACTTTCTATCGTTAATCATCTAGAGGGGACTCCCACTCGCCAATACGCTGAGGGAAATCACTGATGGGGCACCCCAGATCAGGATGCAGCCAGTACTAGTTACGCTTGATCGTTCCGTTACCGAAAATCCAGAATGCTCCCTGGCCGAAAAGATAATCCAGACCAGAAATAAGCAGGAGCATCACCACGACAAAGAACAGAACTCCGAAGAAGTAACCAACCAGTTCGCGCCCGGTGGGAGTAGTAACCTTCTTCAACTCCGCAATAACTTCACGGAGGAATGCAAAAATACGGCCGAAGAAACCGAGCTTCTTATCGCTCTTCGACGATGCGCCGGGCTGAACAGCCTTCTCGGCGGTAGCAGACGATGCCATTTCTTCTGCCCCTTTCTGAGTCTAAAAAAGTACGCCCGGGGAACGGGCGTACGAAGATGTTATTGAGGCAATAAAAGCAGGGCGGACAGGACTCGAACCTGCAACCTGCGGTTTTGGAGACCGCTGCTCTACCAATTGAGCCACCACCCTTTGAAGTTTTCACTTCAGGTGTGAGAGTTGCTTCTCACGTGCTTACTCCTCCACTGCCTCCTAAGCCGTGGCTTTAGAGGGGCAAACAATTACACCCTTGCGGGTGCAGAACTAACTGTAAACCATCTTTCGGGGCCGATGCAACTTCAGAATGTAATATTTTTTCGAAAAACCTCTTGAGATACCTTGACGAAGGGTTCCGCATCACCACTAGTGACCCGTATTCTATTACTAAGGAACGCCGCTCACACCCGCGCCCATCACGCGCGAATTGGTCCCCCACGCGTATTCCCATCACCTATTTCCTTGTCGACTTCACGCCGGCAGCGCACAAGAAGAAAGAGAAGAGAGCCCCATGGCGCGTATTTCAAGCCGCATCGGTGCCATCGCACCCTCCGCAACCCTTGCCGTCGACGCAAAGGCAAAAGCACTCAAGGCTCAGGGACGCCCCGTCATCGGTTTCGGCGCAGGCGAACCGGACTTCCCCACCCCCGCGCACATTGTTGACGCAGCACGCGAAGCGCTCAATGACCCCAAGAACTTCCGCTACTCCCCCGCATCCGGCCTTCCCGAGCTGAAGAAGGCAATTGCCGAAAAGACCCTGCGCGACTCCGGTGTAGAGGTTGACCCCTCCCAGGTCGTCATCACCAACGGCGGCAAGCAGGCGGTCTACCAGGCATTCGCAACCGTCATCGACGAAGGCGACGATGTCCTACTGCCCGCACCCTACTGGACCACCTACCCCGAGTGCATCCGCCTGGCAGGCGGCAACCCCATCGAGGTGTTCGCCGGTAGCGACCAGCACTACAAGGTCACCGTCGAGCAGCTCGAAGCCGCATACACCCCCGCCACCAAGGCACTTATCTTCGTTTCCCCCTCCAACCCGACCGGTGCCGTCTACACCGAAGAGGAAACCCGAGCCATCGGCGAATGGGCACTGTCCAAGGGTATTTTCGTGCTGACCGACGAGATTTACGAGCACCTTACCTATGACGGTGTTAAGGCAGTCTCCATCCTGAAGGCAGTACCCGAGCTCGCTGACCTATGCGTCATTCTCAACGGCGTGGCAAAGACCTACGCCATGACCGGTTGGCGTGTGGGCTGGATGATTGGCCCGCGCGACGTTATCGCCGCAGCCTCCAACCTGCAGTCCCACATGACCTCCAACGTCAACAACATCGCCCAGCGTGCCGCTCTTGAAGCTCTGACCGGTCCGCAGGACGACGTGGAAATCATGCACGCCGCCTTCGATCGCCGCCGCCGCGCCATTGTGGAGGGCCTGAACGCTATTGAAGGCGTTCACTGCCCCGTACCCACCGGCGCGTTCTACGCCTACCCGGACGTACGCGAACTGCTCGGCAAGGAAATTGAAGGCGTACGCCCGCAGACCAGTGCAGAACTGGCTGAGCTCATCCTCGAAAAGGCTGAGGTCGCCGTGGTTCCCGGTGAGGCATTCGGCCCCAGCGGCTACCTGCGCCTCTCCTACGCCCTGAGCGACGAGGACCTGGCGGAGGGCCTGGCACGTCTGCAGAAGTTCCTCGGTCAGGCACGCGACTAGTTCCTTACCCCTGACCCCGCTCACTGAACCGTGCAACTCACCTCGATGGAGGCTGCGGTTCGGTAGGGACGGCGGTTCAGACGTGGGATGAACCGGCACAAAACGATCAATCACAGGGCTATTGACCGTTTTTTGCCCTAGAAACCGAGAATCCCACAAATATTTAAAAATATTTTTAAAACGAATGAGGCTTCCCGCATCTTTACAGATGCGAGGAAGCCTCATTCGTCTCTTCGGTGCCATAGGTGGGAAAGGGCGGCTATTTGTGTTTCAAACCCAAACATACAGGTACCAAAAACCTGAACTTTTCAGCACCAAAACGGGCGTTCCCACGGCTTTCCACCACTACCCACACAACCCAAACATCGCTAAAATAGAGACCAAGAGAACGACCTCCCGACCGGTGCACATCCGCGCGCCGAATTTGTGGAGGTCATAGTTATATACACGCGCGCACAACACCTAAAACGCGCAGACATTAGGAGCCAACCATGAAGATCGGTCTGCTTACTTCCGGCGGCGACTGCCCCGGCCTGAACGCTGTTATCCGCGGCGCTGTCCTCAACGGTGTCAAGAAGTACGGCTACGAGTTCGTCGGCTTCCGTGATGGCTGGCGCGGCGTCGTTGAAGGCGACTACATGGACCTGCCCCGCCAGAAGGTCCGCGGCCTGGCATCCCAGGGCGGTACCATCATCGGTACCTCCCGCACCAACCCCTTCGACGGCCCCAACGGTGGCCCCGAAAACATCGAAATCATGATGGAACGCCACGGCATCGACGCAATCGTCGCTATCGGCGGTGAAGGCACCCTCGCAGGCGCAAAGCGCCTGGCAGACGCAGGCCTGCCCGTCATCGGTGTCCCCAAGACCATTGACAACGACCTGCGCGCAACCGACTACACCTTCGGCTTCGACACCGCAGTGTCCATCGCAACCGAGGCAATGGACCGCATCCGCACCACCGGCGAATCGCACCACCGCTGCATGGTCGCCGAGGTCATGGGCCGCCACGTCGGCTGGATCGCACTGCACTCCGGCATGGCAGCAGGCGCACACGCCATCCTGATCCCCGAGGTCAAGGTCTCCATGGAGCAGGTTGCAAACTGGGTCAAGGAAGTACACGACCGCGGCCGCTCTCCCCTGGTTGTTGTTGCTGAAGGCTTCATCCCCGAAGGCTTCGACGACGTCATGGCAAACAAGGGTACCGAGAAGGACGGTCGTCCCCGTCTCGGTGGTATCGGTGAGTACATCACCCAGGAAATCGAGAAGATGACCGGCGTCGAAACCCGCAACACCATCCTGGGCCACATCCAGCGCGGTGGCGCACCCACCGGCTACGACCGCGTGCTCGCAACCCGCCTGGGCATGGGCGCAGTCGACATGGTCGCTCAGAAGCAGTGGGGCAAGATGGTCTCCGTTCAGGGCACCGAAATCAAGTACGTACCCCTCGAAGAGGCACTGGACGGTCTGAAGTCCGTACCTCAGGAACGCTGGGAAGAAGCAGCCGTCCTCTTCGGCCGCTAAACCCCGCAGCCTCAGCACATTAGCTGGGCGCACATACTAAAACCGCGGAGGCGGGCACTCGCAACGAGTGTCCGCCTCCGCGGTTCTAGTTTGGGGTGGTAGCTTATGGTGGGAATGCCCTAGCGCTTCAAAAAGTCCTGACCCGCCAAAGAACGACGCGCCACCTCACCGGACTCCGGCGAAACCACCGTCGTCTGAGCCACCGCGTACTCGGTTGCCGGCGCCGGCGAACCATCGGGTAGGAAGTCGCCGCCATCAACCGCACGCAAAGGCGCCTGCGGGTCAACGCCGCGCTTGATCACAGCCAATGCAATCGGGCCTGCCTCATAATGCAACGCCACAGAGGTAATGCGACCGACCGGGCGAGACTTGCCCTCCACGAACAGCTCACTACCCGCCGCCGGAAGGGTGTGCTCCGAACCGTCAATATCCAAGAACACCAGACGGCGCGGCGGACGACCCAGGTTATGCACGCGCGCCACCGTCTCCTGGCCCTTGTAGCAGCCCTTATCGAAATGCACAGCGGTACGGGTGTAATCCAGCTCCTGAGGGATGGTCTTATCGTCAGCCTCGGTGCCGTAGCGCGGGCGCCACGCCTCAATACGCAGAGCCTCCGCAGCCCACAGACCGGCAAAACGCGCATCCGAAGATTCAGCCAGGGCGGGCAGAACAGAGCGCGGCACAATGCTCAAGAAACGCTTGTAGTCCGCACCCGGGTGGTTATCGCCCGCCTCATCGTAACGGTAGCTACCCGGTGCCGGAGTGTGCCAGGGATCCTCCCACACCAGCGGCTGAGCCTCAGCGAGCGCCGGATGCACCGAACCGTCCTGCTGGATCAGGTTGCGGGCGGTCTCCAGCACGGCGTATTCGTCGCTGAGGTTCTGCACCTCAACGCGCATCATGAATTTCATGCGGTTCAGGTAATCGGTCAGGGGCTGAGCCTGGTCGCCTTCCACAATCAGCCAGAGTGCCTCGCCGTCCTCGATAGCGGCGGGTGCGTACTCCACTCGGCCCTGAGGGGAAAGCAACAGGAACTCGCGGCTCTCCCCGGCGGTCATGCCGGTCAGAATCTGCGAGGCAATGGAGGTCAGCCAATTCTGGCGGTCCGGCCCCTCAACACGCACCACGCCCAGGGAGGAGCGGTCCACCAGCACCAGCGGCTCGCCTGCTTCTGCGGAGCGGTCAAAGCTGAGGGCGCGCTGCTCCAGCATGGGGTTGCCGTAGTGTGCGGCAACGCCCGCATCCAGCCCGGAGGCGGCGAAAGCGCCGTGCAGGCTCAGCAGGGGGCTTACCGGGCGGGCTGCAGCGGGCTGGGGTACCTCAGTCTGAGGCGCTTCAAGCGAAGATTCAGTCACGGAAGGTGCACCTTTCACGTAAAGAGTCTGCCCCGCCGACCAGCGGGGCAGACTCACGTTAGTTATTAGGCGGTGGGCTCGGAGCCGGGCTCACCGGTGGGCTCTTCACCGTCCAGGGAACCGAACATCGAGGTACCCAGGGAATCGCCGGTCATCGACGAGGTCTTACGCAGCTCAGCGGAGGCATGCTTGTGGAGCTTGCCCTCGGCGTCCGCGACCTCCCAGTCCCACATGAGGTTGCCGTTGACCAGGCCCCACAGGCGCACGGAGCCCGCGTAGTCGTGGGAGATGTCGTCGCGCAGCAGGTTGCCGGTCTGCATGCGAATGACCGGGCCCTTGACCATGCCCACGTAGTTTTCGCTAATACCGCCGGGGTGCGCGATGGTCGCCAGCAGGGAGAAGCCGTCGTCCTCGTTGCGCAGGGTTTCAACGCTCTCGGCGTCGGGGAAGGCGGGTACAACATCCTTGGGGACAATACCGAAGCCGCCGTCGGCGTCGGTCAGGGGGCGGTCAATCTGCCAGAAACCGGTTTCAACGGTGATGGGGCGCAGCTTCTGACCCTCGTTATCGAGCAGGAAAGACTCAGCGCGGTATTCGATGAAGGGCAGACCGTCCTGCTCAAAAGTAATGATCTGGCCGAAGGGGGTGTTTTCCTGGCCTTCGTACCACATGGTTCCGGTACCTTCCCAGGTGCCGAGCAGCCATGCGAAGGGAACAAGTTCAGGGGTTAGGTTGGTAGGGATTTCAATAGCCATACCTTCTATTCTAGTACCCGTGGGTAAAACAGTGCCCTATTCGTTCGTCCACGGCACGGGGTAGCGTCGCCGCCTGCAGAGTGAAGTGAACGGTGCGGTGGGCGGCATAAAGAAAACCCCCAACCGGAGGGGACCGGGTGGGGGTTCACGCCGTCATTGGCGAGGCGGTACGAACCGTATGAGGCAACCGCCTAAAGCCCTGTGTGGGCGATGCTTCTGCTCTGTGCGGGAAGATTACTTCTGACCGCTGAAGAGGCCACGCAACACTGCGAATGCACCGATACCGATGCACACGGAGATGATAGCCATCAGCGACATGAAGAGAGCTTCAAGAGCCATAAGATTGTTTTCCATGCCTTAAACCTACCACAGACCCACCCCGAAAAGGTGCAGAAAAGGGCGCAGAATCAGCGGCAGAAACATAGTGGACATCAAAGCCAGTTACCGGGCACACGATCCGCCTAGCACCGGGCAAAATCCTGGTTCCGCGCCAGCATGTCAAAACCCCGCGGTCATCGACCGAAAAGGCTGTATGCACAGTCCGGAATACGATATTCGCACCCACTCTGCGATGGCCCCCACAGCTGTGCCACAGGCGGGCGAGTACACTAGAAAGAGCCCAAAAGTTTTACACGGGAAATACGCGGGAAAGGAGAGGGTGTGTACCGTATTGCGCTTCTGAGTGATACCGCCGCGCAGGATATGATCCCCTCGCTGAGTCTACTCAGCCACAAGGTACACGTCTTCCCGCTCGACACCACCCACACCGCCCTCGAATCCGAGGCTTTCGACCTGCTCATGGTCGACGCCCGCACCGCACTCGTGCAGGCACGCCAATGCGCCCAGCTGTTGCGCGCCGCCGGCGTACAGTTGCCGCTCATCGCGCTCCTGAACGAAGGCGGTATGGCGGCGGTTGCAGCCTCCTGGCAGGTTGACGATATTGTTTCTGACCAGGCGTCCCCCTCCGAAATGGATGCGCGCCTGCGCCTCGCCATCAAGAGCGACGCCGGTGCAGAAGAAGAGAACACCGAAGAGCGCATCGTGCGCGCGGGCAACCTCGTTATTGACACCCAGGCGTACTCCGCACATCTTTCCGGTACCGCGCTGAACCTGACCTTCAAAGAGTTTGAACTGCTCAAGTTCATGGCTCAGCACCCCGGACGCGTCTTCTCCCGTGCCCAGCTGCTCTCTGAGGTGTGGGGTTACGACTCCTATTACGGCGGCACCCGCACCGTGGACGTGCACGTGCGTCGTCTGCGTTCCAAGCTCGGCACCGAATACGAGCAGATGATTTCGACCGTGCGTAACGTGGGTTATTCCTTCAACAGCACCCGCTAAATTTTTCGGTGCCAACCGCTGTTTTGGTGTGCCCACTCGGCGAGTTACCCCGGTGCCGCGCCGAGTACCAGAATGCGTAAATGTTCCGGTTCTTGTCATATTCGCCCAGGACGGAGAACAAACTCTCCAAAGAGCAACTATCCCCGGTAGAGTTGAATCAGAAGGCTACGAAAGAAGGCGATGATGGTACACAACCAGACACCCGATTCCTCCACCCTGCCCGCTGAAAGCTCCCTTGTTTACGCGGAACCGCAGCTCACCGAAGAGCTGCTGGAACGCTTCGATTCCTTCGCTCAGGCGGTTGCTAAGCACGATGGCGTTTCGGCGTTCTCCGAGCAGACCCGCATTGAGCTGAGCAAGGCATTGCGTGAAAGCACCCTGACCCCTCCGCGTTTCTTTGTCGCCGAGGATAACGGCGCCCTCGCTGCCGTGTTCGTGGCGCTCACCCCCGCCAACGACGAAGATACCGGCGTGATTGAGGCAGCCGTCGCCCCCGAATACCGCGGACGAGGCGCAGGCAGCGCATTCTTCGACTACGCCGTCCGTCAGCTGGGTGAAGACGCCGTACGATACCGCCTCTGGGTTCACGGCAGCGCCACCGACACCGGCATTGAAAGCCCCGCCCACGCGTTCGCGACCCTGCATGGTTTTGAGCCGGTACGCGTGCTGTACAAGATGGTTCTGCCCCTGGACGCGCAGACCCGCGAAGACCTCGTGGAACGCTCCGATGCGCGCATTCTGCCGGAGAACCTGCGGATGCGCACCTTCACCGGCGCGGACGAATTCCCCTGGCTGCGCGTGAATGCCGCCGCTTTTGCGCACCACCCGGAGCAGGGCAAGCTCACCCTTGCTGATCTGCGTGAGCGCACCGGCTCCCCCTGGTTCCGTCCCGAGGGTTTCTTCATCGCCTCCGAGGTGGATGATGACTCCGCCATTGCGGCATTCACTTGGACGAAGATCCCGACCGGTCAGGAGCAGGGCGAGCTGTCCCCCTCCGGCGAGATTTATGTGGTGGGTGTGAGCCCGCAGGCGCAGGGAGGCGGCTTGGGTCGCACCCTCACTCTGCGCGCGCTGGCATACCTGGCGTGCGCTGAGGATGAGAACGGTGAGCCGCTGCGCGCCATCGACCTATACGTGGACGCCGATAATGACGCCGCCTACGCCCTCTACACGTCCCTGGGCTTTGGCGTGGCGACGGTTGACCGCATGTACGCTCCCGCGCAGCAGGATGAGCCTGCCGCCTAGTTTTCTGTGCGCCGTCTCCGGCGTGCTTCTTCACGACTTATCCCCGATCAGAAAGGCAAGTACAGTATGGTACCCGCCCCCAATGGCCTGAATAAGGCGCCTAAGCCCAAGCCGTCTGAGCCTGCGCCCATGACCGGTGTCATTCACATTGGCCACGATATTTCGAAGATTGAGCGCGCCGAATCTCGCGGTGACCGCATTGAGAAGGGCGAAAAGCGCTCCTACTTCAGCCTTGAAGAGGAGTTCGGCCCGGAGCGTTTCTTCGACCGTGAGAGCAGCTGGCTGGACTTCAACACCCGCGTGCTGGAGCTCGCGGAGGACCCGAACCTGTTCCTGCTGGAGCGTCTGAACTTCCTGGCGATTGTGGCCTCTAACCTGGACGAGTTCTTCATGGTGCGTGTGGCGGGTCTGAAGCGTCGCATTGCGACCGGTCTGGCGGTTCCTTCGGCTGCCGGTCTGAGCCCCGAGGAGCAGATGGAAGAGATCGCTGAGCGCGCTCACCAACTGCAGATTCGTCACGCTGATGTGTTCCACAACCAGGTGCTGCCGGCGTTGGAGGAGCAGAACATCCGTATCGTGGGTTGGAACGACCTGGATACGGACGCTAAGCAGCGTCTGCGTCAGGAGTTCATGCAGGACATCTTCCCGATTCTGACTCCGCTGGCGGTTGACCCGGCGCACCCCTTCCCGTACATTTCGGGTCTGTCGTTGAACCTTGCGGTACTGGTGCGTAACCCTCAGACCGGCAAGGAGCTGTTCGCTCGCGTGAAGGTGCCCGATCAGCTGGACCGTATGGTCTCTGTGGATGGTTCGCGTGCCGCCAACACTGCGGGCCGCGAGAGCCGCTACATTGCGCTCGAAGACATCATTGCTGAGCACCTGGATACCCTCTTCCCGGGCATGGAGGTTGTGGAGCACCACGTCTTCCGCGTGACTCGTAACGAGGATCTTGAGGTGGAAGAAGACGACGCCGAGAACCTGCTGAAGGCTCTGGAGAAGGAGCTTCTGCGCCGTCGTTTCGGTCCGCCCGTCCGCCTGGAGGTTGAGGACACCATCAACCCGACCATCCTGGATCTGCTGATTTCTGAGCTGAACATCAACGAGTCTGAGGTGTACCGCCTGCCGGCTCCGCTGGATCTGCGCGGAATGAGTGCGATTGTTCGTGCGAACCGCCCGGCTCTGCACTACCCCAAGCACATTGCGCACACTTCCCGTTGGCTCAACGCCACCGAGACTGCGAAGGCTGCGGACGTGTTCGCTGCCGCCCGCGACCACGACGTGTTGCTGCACCACCCGTACGATTCCTTCGCGACCAGTGTGCAGGCGTTCCTGGCTCAGGCTGCCGCTGACCCGCGTGTTCAGGCGATTAAGCAGACCCTGTACCGCACCAGTGGCGACTCCCCCATCGTGGATGCGCTGATTGAGGCGGCTGAGGCAGGCAAGCAGGTTGTGGCGCTGGTGGAGATTAAGGCCCGCTTTGATGAGGAAGCCAACATCTCGTGGGCTCGTAAGCTGGAGCGCGCGGGCGTGCACGTGGTGTACGGCATCGTGGGTTTGAAGACTCACTGCAAGCTGTCGCTGGTGGTGCGCCGCGAGGGTAACCACCTGCGTCGTTACGCTCACATTGGTACCGGTAACTACCACCCGTCGACCGCTCGTTTCTACGAGGATTTGGGCATCATCACCTGCGATGAGCAGATTTGTGAGGATGTTTCCCGCCTGTTCAACCAGCTGTCTGGTTACGCGCCGAAGACCAACTACCAGTCGCTGCTGGTGGCGCCGCGTACTCTGCGTAGCGGCCTGATTGAGTGCATTGATCAGGAGATTGAGAACCACAAGGCGGGCCGTCCGGCGAAGATTCAGATTAAGTGCAACTCCATGGTGGATGAGGCCGTCATCGATTCGCTGTACCGTGCTTCGCAGGCTGGCGTGCCGGTGGATGTGGTGGTTCGCGGTATTTGCGCGCTGCGCCCGGGCGTTAAGGGTCTGAGCGAGAATATTCGCGTCCGTTCGGTGCTGGGCCGCTTCTTGGAGCACTCGCGCGTGTTTGCGTTTGAGAACGGTGGCGACCCGATTGTCTACATTGGCTCTGCCGATATGATGCACCGCAACCTGGACCGCCGCATTGAGGCTCTGGTACCGGTGAAGGATCCGCGCCACGTGAAGTACCTGCGTGATATGTTCACTATCTACATGAGTGATTCTTCGCGTACTTGGCACCTGGATTCTGAGGGTAACTGGACCCGCCACGACACTGATGATCAGGGCAACCCGCTGCAGGATGTGCAGTCGTACTACCTGAGCTCGCGTTCTCGTAAGAACGTGGTGGATAAGGTCTAAGGATTTGCCGCTGATCTACCGGTGATTTCTGGTGGTGAACCCCGTCTGTTCTCGCGCTTTATGGCGTGGGGCAGGCGGGGTTTGCCGCGTGTCGTGCAAAAACGTGCGGTGGACTAGTGCACTTAGCGCAAAAGTGAACAACAGGTTACGTTGAGATTACAACTTGACCGTTCTCTCCCCTACAATTAGACGCGGAGCATGGTGCCCGTTGGCATTGTGCGCAGCCTAGCGAAGAGGATCAGAGAGAGATATGGCACCGCTGGATTCCCCCTCCATCTACTACTCGGCACGACGTTTTGATGCGGTCAACGGCATTGACCGCGCCCCCACAAACACTGCGGATATTGTTGCTTCTGGCGCACTGATTTGGCGCATGCGCGATGGTGCGCTTGAGGTTCTGATTATTCACCGCCCCCGCTACGATGACTGGTCCTGGCCTAAGGGCAAGCAGGATCCGGGCGAGTCCCTGGCAGAGACTGCTATTCGCGAGATTCGCGAAGAGGTCGGCCTGCAGGTTGTTTTGGGCGTGCCCCTGGCGGTGACGTCCTACCCGGTGGGTGGCCGCCCGAAGGATGTTTTCTACTGGGCTGCCGAGCTGCCCGATGGTGCCCGCGCCCTGGCTGATGAGGGTGAAGTGGATGAGCTGCGCTGGGTAACCACTGACGCGGCTCGCGCGCTGCTGACCAATCAGGATGACCTGGCGCCTCTGGAATCTCTGGAAGCCCTGGCTGAGGCGGATGCGCTGCGTACCCGACCGATTCTGATTGCCCGCCACGCGAAGGCTAAGCCGCGTTCGAACTGGGCGGCCGCTGAGGATGACCGTCCGCTCGCGGCGACCGGCAAACGTCAGGCGCTGGCTTCTAGCCGTCTCTTTGCGGCGTGGGCTCCGAGCCGCATCATTTCTTCCCCGTGGCTGCGTTGCGTTCAGACTGTGACCCCGTACTCGGTGGATTATGGTGTGTCGGTGAAGGAGAAGAAGTCCCTGTCTGAGGCTGGCGCTCAGCGTCACCCGGCGCGTGTTGCCCGTACCGTGGCGTCCCTGTTCGATAAGGATTCTTCCTCGCTGCTGTGCACTCACCGCCCGGTGCTGCCTCGGGTGATGGATGTTCTGCGTGAGTACCTGTTTGAGGGTTCCGCCGAGCTTCTTCCGACCGAGGACCCGTACCTGGAGCCCGGCGATACCCTGGTTCTGCAGGTGACCGAGGGTGATGACCCGCGTATTGTCTCAGTGGAGCGAGTACGCGCGGCCCTGGACTAGTTTTTATACCCTGATAGCGAGCGCGCTGGGCTTTATGCTCAGCGCGTTTGCTATATCCGTACATCTTCGAGAGTTTTACAATAGAGGGGCGGCTGATTGTGCCGCTTCTGACGCCTACTAACAGGATTCGAGGTTTTTCTTATGACTCATGCAATCCCCACCCCTTACGAAGATCTTCTGCGCGAAATCCTCGAGGAGAACAAGGACGCCATCGCGGCGGACGCGCAGCGTTCCGACCGTACCGGCACCGGCACCTTCGGCGTGTTTGGTCGTCAGATGCGTTTTGACCTGCGTGAGTCGTTCCCGCTGATTACCACCAAGCGCGTGCACTTCAAGTCCGTTGCCATTGAGCTGCTGTGGTTCTTGCGCGGTTCTTCGAATGTGCGCTGGTTGCAGGAGCGCGGCGTGACCATTTGGGATGAGTGGGCTGATGAGAACGGCGATTTGGGCCCGGTGTACGGTGTGCAGTGGCGTTCGTGGCCGACCCCCGATGGTGGCACGATTGACCAGATTGCGAAGGTTATCGATTCGTTGAAGAATAACCCGAGCTCTCGTCGTCATATTGTTTCGGCGTGGAACCCTGCCGAGGTGGACAACATGGCGCTTCCGCCCTGCCACGCGCTCTTCCAGTTCTATGTACATGAGCGTGCGGACGGTGTGAAGGAGCTGTCCTGCCAGCTGTACCAGCGTAGCGCGGACATGTTCCTGGGCGTGCCCTTCAACATCGCCTCGTACGCGTTGCTGACCTACCTGATTGCGCAGGAGGTGGGCATGGAGCCGGGCGAGTTTGTGTGGACCGGTGGCGACTGCCACATCTACTCGAACCATCTGGAGCAGGTGAAGAAGCAGCTGGGTTACGGCACCGACCCGGAGGGTAACCCCTACCCGCCGCGCGAACCGTACCCGTACCCGAAGCTGGTTATTAAGACGAAGAAGCCTTCTATTTTCGATTACGAGTATGAAGACTTTGAGCTGGTGGATTATAAGCACCACCCCGGTATTGCCGCCCCGATTGCGGTCTAACTGCAGGTAACGAGGAGGCATGATGTTTCGTCTGGGCGCTATTTGGGCTCAAACCGATGCCGGCATCATTGGTCGTAACGGGGATATGCCCTGGTACGTGCCGGAGGATTTGGCGCATTTTAAGAAGGTGACGCTGGGTGCTCCGGTGATTATGGGTCGCCGCACCTGGGAGTCGTTCCCGCCGCGTTTTCGTCCCCTGCCGGGCCGTACGAATATTGTGATTAGCCGTTCGGTCGCCGAGGCGGAAGAACGCGATGGTGCGCTGTGGGTTCCTTCGCTGGATGCGGCGCTGTACGCGGCTCGTGACGCCGCGGGCGCGCCGGTCGAAGCTACCCCCGCAGATACCGCTACAGATACCCCCGCGGTTGATGCTTGGATTCTTGGTGGCGGCTCCGTCTACGCGGAGGCGCTTTCCCGCACCGACCTACCCGCCTTCGGTCGGGTGAAGACGGTGGAGCGGACCCTCTTCTACTGCCAGGAAGGTAACGAGATTACCGGCGATACGCGAGCGCCCGAACTGCAGCTTGCAGATTCTGCGGGTCGCTGCGAGGGCAGCTCCCCGAACGGGTGCTGGCGGGTCACCTCCGAGAGCGCCTGGGAGAATAGCGAGAAGGGCTACCTGCTCGATGAGTCGGGCACGAAGAACCCCATGTACTTCTCGTTCCAGCGGCTCGAACGTATCTAGTTCAAGCTTCCCTCATTCACTCGCTGATATAGACATGCATTTCAAGCCTGCGGCTGCTCCACCCGGAGTACCGCAGGCTTGAGTGTTTAATGCGCCTCCGGTGCCCCGGTAATAAGCCCCGCCTCTTCACACGGTATCCCGTTCCGAATATCAAATTTTTTGTACGCTGTTAGTCCGCACCCGCCAGCCTGAGAGTACACTTGGAACCATGAACTTTAATCCCGGTGACTCTGTAGGTTTTGTTGGCTGGCGCGGCATGGTGGGCTCCGTCCTCATGAAGCGCATGGTTGAGGAAGGCGACTTCGAGGGCATTACCCCCGTCTTCTTTACCACCTCTAATGTTGGTGGCGCAGCGCCCACCTTCGACGGCGTGATTGAGCCGTCCGAGCTGAAGGACGCATACGACATTGACGAGCTGCGTAAGCACTCGATTATTGTGACCGCTCAGGGCGGTGGCTACACCGAGGCTGTGCACCCGAAGCTGCGTGCGGCTGGCTGGGACGGCCTGTGGATTGACGCCGCTTCCACCCTGCGCATGAACGATGACTCCATCATCGTGCTGGACTCCATCAACCGCGACGTCATCGACCGCGGTCTGGCATCCGGTGTGAAGGACTTCGTCGGCGGTAACTGCACCGTCTCCTGCCTGCTGATGGGTCTGGGCGGCCTCTTCAAGAACGACCTGGTCGAGTGGGCAACCTCCATGACCTACCAGGCAGCATCCGGCGGCGGCGCCCGCCACATGCGCGAGGTGCTCGCGCAGTTCCGCGACCTGGGCAACGAGGTCTCCGAGGAGCTGAACGACCCCGCATCCGCAATCCTGGATATCGACCGCAAGGTCCTCGCGAAGCAGCGCTCCGGTGAGCTGGATGCCACCCAGTTCGGTGTGCCGCTCTCCGGCTCCCTGATCCCCTGGATTGACTCTGACCTGGGTAACGGTCAGTCCCGCGAGGAGTGGAAGGCTGAGGTCGAGACCAACAAGATTCTGGGCCGCTCCGAGGACGAGAAGATCACCATGGACGGTCTGTGCGTCCGTATCGCTGCGATGCGCTCGCACTCTCAGGCGCTGACCATCAAGCTCAAGAAGGACCTGCCGCTCGAGGAGATTGAGCGCATCATCGCTGAGGACAACCCGTGGGTTCGCTTCGTGCCGAACGAGCGTGAGGCTTCCATGGAGCAGCTGACCCCCGTGGCTGCTTCCGGTTCTTTGGAGATTCCGGTTGGTCGTGTGCGTAAGCTCGCCATGGGCCCCGAGTACATTAGCGCGTTCACCGTGGGTGACCAGCTGCTCTGGGGTGCTGCTGAGCCGATTCGCCGCATGCTGCAGATTGCTATTGGCAAGCTCTAAAGCTCACTGACAAGCTATAACAAAAGCCCTCGCTACCGTTCTTTTCGGACGGGAGCGAGGGCTTTTTGTGTCTGCGTATAGCTTGTGCGGACCGGGTTAATGAGAGCTGGGTTAGCGCTGGTTTGCGGCGGCCGCCTTACGTTCTGCTTTGCGTGCAGCTTTGCGTTCCTTGCGTTGCTGTCGCCAGGCGCGGTAGCGGTACCAGGCGGTGAGCACCACGTGCTTCATGAAAATATTGGCGCGGCGTGCCCAGGTGAATTCGGTACCCCAAATGCCCAGGCCGATAAAGATGAACAGCCAGCCGGGGCCGGGGGTGACGAGCATAATCAGTCCGGCGATAAAGCAGAAGGCGCCCACGCCGATGACGAGGGGCTTGTAGAGATGACGCATGACCGGATGCGCGTGCATGCGCTCCTTGCGGGCTTCGAGCCAGCGGTGAAAGCGGCTGGTCTCGCTTTCTTTGACTTCATCTTCAATGGTTTTCAGGGGTGGTCCTTCCAAACGTGCCGTAGGTGAGTTTCACCGGGCGGCGGTGGTTAGAGAATAACACTCACTGCTGGATGGCGGCTGTGAAAGATTTCTTCATGATGAGATTTTTCCGTCATCTTTAAAATTTTTTCGTTTCAATGGTGTTCAAGTCGAAAGTACCTTTATACACTGTAAAGGACCAATTCACCCGGCACTACGCCTAAACACTAAGGAAGCGACCCACCACCGTGTCCTCCTCACGTCCCGCATCGACGGACTCACTCCGCACCAACGCTGCTGCGCCCGCTGGCACCTCTGCACCCGCTGCTGAACGCAATGCCGCACCGACTCTCAACGAACGCCTCGAAAACCTGCCCTTCACCCGCGCCCACGGCAAGCTCCTGGGCATCTCGGGTCTCGGCTGGGCGCTGGACGCCATGGACGTCGGCCTCATCTCCTTCGTCATGGCAGCCCTCATCAAGGAATGGCAGCTCAGCCCCACCGAAGCCTCCTGGCTCGGATCCATCGGATTCGTAGGCATGGCGCTCGGTGCAACCTTCGGCGGTCTACTCGCCGATAAGCTCGGCCGCCGCTACATCTTCGCCCTCACCCTGCTGGTGTACGGTCTGGCGACCGGCGCCTCCGCCCTGGCAACCTCCCTGGGAGTGCTGCTCGTCTTCCGTTTCCTGGTCGGTCTGGGCCTGGGCGCGGAACTTCCCGTGGCATCCACCCTGATTTCTGAGTTCTCACCGCGCGCTATTCGCGGCCGTGTCGTGGTCGCCCTGGAGGCTTTCTGGGCTCTGGGCTGGATCCTCGCCGCTCTCATCGGTACCTTCATCGTTCCGCAGGCGAACGGCTGGCGCTGGGCGCTTGCCATCGGTCTGATTCCCGCCATCTACTCGCTCGTGATCCGTATGGGAACCCCGGAGTCGGTGCGCTTCCTGGAGTCGGTCGGCAAGCACGACCAGGCTCGCCAGATCGTTGAACGTTTCGAGGCGTCCCCCGCGCTCTTCTCCCGAACCGACAAGAAGCAGACCGAAGACGCTTCCGCACACGGCGCGGCAGAAAGCACCGACAACGCAGAATCCGCGAAGATCCACTCCATCTGGGCTGCCGGTCAGCGCCGCAAGACCATCGCCCTGTGCGTCATCTGGTTCTGCATCAACCTCTCCTACTACGGCGCGTTCATCTGGATTCCGGCGCTACTGAACGCCCAGGGCTTCAGCCTCGTGAAGTCCTTCGCGTTCACGCTCATCATGACCCTCGCTCAGCTGCCCGGCTACGCGGTCGCCGCTTACCTCATCGAAAAGTGGGGCCGACGCGCAACCCTGGCGACCTTCCTGCTCGGCTCTGCACTGGCGGCTGCCGGCTACGGTATGGCGCACGCCGAGGTATTCATTATCCTCGCCGGCTGCATGCTCTCCTTCTTCAACCTGGGTGCGTGGGGTGCCCTCTACGCCCTGAGCCCGGAGATCTTCCCGACCCACCTGCGCGGAACCGGCACCGGTGCCGCCGCCGGTATCGGTCGTATCGCCTCCATCGCGGCACCGCTCATTGTGCCGCCGCTGGTCGCATTCGGTGGAACCCCGTTGCTCTTTACGCTCTTCTCCACCGCGTTCCTGGTAGCGGCAACCACCGTGTTCCTGTTGCCTGAACGCCGCGGCGAATCCCTCTAACGAGCCGCCCGCCCCCTACACGATGAGCTGTCCCTTCTGAACACTCTTTCCGAGCAGTCAGAAGGGACAGCTCATTTGTCATTTAAGCCCTCTAACCATGCACCACAACCTCAAACTATGAGAGGATACGTTCTATGCTCGATTCCTTCCTCTCCAACCTCTACAGCACAGAGTTCAGCCCCTGGCCCGTGAGCGAACACTACGCCACAGAACGCGCCGGCGGCGTGCCCGAAGCCATGCTACTGCCGGGCGAACTCACCGTGCACCGTGGCGACGGGGCACAAATGAGCTACTACCTGGACTGGCCCGAGGAATTCAACGAATACACCCGCGCGATCACCCTGCGCCCGCGCACCAAAAACGGCTACCCGCAAGACTTTACGCTCAGCGTCGCCGTACGCGACGGCCAGGCTGTCTTCACCGCAACCGCCCTCAGCTTCTGGGAGCTGCGCGACGGTCGCCCTCACGACCGCGAGCCCATCGCCCGCGGCTACGTGGACGTCGCCGCCTACGAATCCTGCGAGAAATACGCAGGCAATTCCGCCGCGCCCGCCCTCATCGGCTGGGACATCGCAGACCTCTACCCGGCACGCATGGCGCTCATCCGCGCCCTCTGCGAAGGAATCGCCAGCAGCATCACGATGGGCGCCCGAATCCTTGCGGATGGGCAGGTACAGGTCGATCACAAGGACGGGGACCTGCTCGCCCTGCACGTGAACGCGGTCAGCACCGTAGGAGGCATGGTCCGCGCCCTCGTCATCGAGCAGGACCGCGTGCCCGGCAGCGTATCTACCGGCGCCTCCGAGCGCACCGACCTGCAGGTACGCGCCTACTACGCCAACGTGCTCTCCCCCGTCCCCGGCGAGTTCGGCAACCTTGTCTGGTCCCACAGCGAGGACGCGGAATACTACCCGTACCGACCCACGCGCCATAAGCCGATTTTCCACGCCCCCAGCCCGCCGCAGAAGCTTCCCCTAGCGGTTCAGGTGTTGATGGAGCATCTACCCGCCGCTCCCCTGGCAGCAACGCGCACAGCGCCCAAGCGCAGGCCGTACCTGCCGGGGCAGGCGCGCGTCTCCTCCCCTCGCCACTAGTTCAGCGGGTCAACACAACGGTCAACACAACGCTTCGGGCGGTCTCCAATGAAGAGACCGCCCGAAGCGTTTGTTGTATCTGCCCTCGCAGTTGGGAGGGTGCTTAGATTTCGCCGTTGACCACGACAGGCTCAGGAACCAGGGTCACGCCAAAACGTTCACGCACGCCGTCGCGCACAGCGCGGGCAATAGCGAAGATATCCTCAGCGGATGCGCCGCCGCGGTTCGTAATCGCCAGGGTGTGCTTGGTCGACAGGCTCGCACGACCCTGAGCGATCTCGCGGGACTCACCCTCCAGACCGAAGCCCTTATCGAAGCCTGCGTGCTGAATCAGCCAAGCAGCCGAAAGCTTCACGTGATCGGGGTCCTCAACACCCGCGGTGAACGGGGAAGTCTTCACGACCACCGGGAAGTTCGGGGCGCCCTCGGGCAGAGACCCCAGGGTAGAACGCGGAACAATCGGGTTGGTGAAGAAGGAACCGGTGGAGAAGGTGTCACGGTCCTCGGGGTTGAGCACCATACCCTTGGAGCCGCGCAGCTCCAGCACCTTCTGGCGCACCAGGGCGGATTCGGCGCGCTGACCGGGCTCAACGCCCAGGCTCTTCGCCAGCTCAGCGTAACGAATCGGGGAGGACAGGCTACCGAGGGTGAACTGGAAATCAACGGTCAGCACCACGTAGCGGGGCGAGCCGTTGACGGTTGCGCGCTTGAGTACCGAGTCGCGGTAGCCGAAGCGCAGGTCTGCGCTCGCGAAGGTCTTCTGAGTGTTCTTTTCGCGGTCCCAGGTGCGTACGGAGGCGATGAACTCGCCCACCTCAACGCCGTATGCGCCGACGTTCTGCACGGGGGTTGCACCCACGGTGCCGGGAATGCCGGAGAGAGCCGCGGGGCCAACCCATTCATTCTCGATGCTGAGCTTCACGAAGTCGTCCCAGATGGTGCCCGCCTGCACGCGCACGTTCGCGCCGCCGCATGCGGGGATGGGCAGAACCTCTACGCCTTCGGAGGCGATGTGCACGACGGTTCCGTTGAAGCCTTCGTCGGAAACTAGGAGGTTGGAGCCGCCACCCACGATGAGGACGGGTTCACCTGCGGCGTCTGCAGCGGAGACCGCCTCGATGATTTCTGCCTCGGAGGTAGCACGGACGTAGGTCTTGGCGGGGCCGCCTACCTGGGCGGTGGTCAGTTCGCTCAACAGCTTTTCAGTCATAGGTTAAGAATACCGGTCGTTGTGCGGGGTCAACACCCGCCACACGTTAAAGTCACGAAAACCTTATGGTGATTTTGCCTTCATTTTCCGGTGCTCCTCCCACAAAGAAGAAGCACCACCACCCGCCGGCGAGCGCGCATCCGAGTACACAGCCGAGCGCACAAAAGCCCCGGCACCACCGCATCGGGTAGCGCCGGAGCTTTCACACTGTTGCTTTTACGCAGTTGCTTTTAGACAGCTGCTTTCACACGGCTATCTGCGAGCGCACAAGCTCTATGCCGAGAAACGAACCACGGCCTGGCTCTTCATCAGAACCTTCTGCTCCTTGCCTTCCTCGTCACGCGCGGTGACGGTCAGATCAATGCGGGCGGTGCGCTCTTCCTCATTCAGGGCACCCACCTTACCACTGATGCTCAGGGCGTTCGTGGGGGTGTCGGGGTTTTCGCCGCCAGGTGCATCTGCCACGGGAACGGGCTTGGTAAATCGAGTCTGGTAGTCCACAATCGCGCCGGGGTCGCCCACCCAGTCGCTCACGAGCTGCACGGCGGTACCCATGGTTAGCATGCCGTGAGCGATCACGCCGGACAGGCCCACAGACTGGGCAAAACGCTCGTTCCAGTGAATCGGGTTGAAGTCGCCGGATGCGCCAGCGTAACGCACCAGCGAAGCGCGGGAGAGCTCCACGGTACGTGAACCGATGTCCTGGCCCTTTTCAAGATCTTCGAAACGCACCATTAGTTTTCCTCCTCAGCACGAACCAGCAGGGAAGAGATACAGGTGGTGACCGGCTCGCCCTGCGCGTCAACGATTTCTTCGCGGGTGGTCAGCATTGCGCCGGCACCCATCACGCGTACGGAGTCCACGTGAACTTCGGTGCGCAGCTCATCACCGGCAACGATGGGGCGGTGGTGGGTGAAGCGCTGGTCGGCGTGCACCACGCGGGAGAAATCAATACCGGCAGAATCGTCGTTGATGAGTGCCGCGTCAGCTGCCTGTGCCAGGATAATGGCGAAGGTCGGCGGGGCAATCACATCTGCGTACCCTGCCGCGCGGGCTGCCTCAACGTCGTGGTGGAGGGGGTTTTCTGCGTGAACTGATCGGGCAAATTCGCGGATCTTTTCACGACCGACAACGTAGGTGTTCTCGGACGGGTAGACCCTGCCCACAATCTCAGGGTTAATGCTCATGGTTTCAGTCTACCGCTCTTGTGCACAGTGTTCAGCTTGGGCGCGCAGAGTGGACAGATGCCCTGCAGTCGCGCAGTATTTCGTCGCATTTTTGCCTACTAGCGAAGATGCCCGGCGCACCCCTACCCCTACAGTCTGAGCAGGCGTAGGCTGAGTGGGTACCCGTAATCTATTTCAGAAGGAACAGCTGTGTCTTCTAACGTAAAAATTTCGGTGCTTGACCTGATGCCGCACCGCCCCGATCAGAGTCAGCACCAGACCATGCTCAACACCATCGATGCCGCCCGTGCGGCTGAATCCTACGGCTACGAGCGTTTCTGGGTTGCCGAGCACCACAATGCCGGCTCCTTGCTGTCCTCGGCAACCGTCGTGGTCATGGCGGAGATTGCCGCCGCAACCGAGCGTATTCGCGTGGGTTCGGGCGGCATTATGCTCCCCAACCACGCACCCTACGTGGTGGCGGAGCAGTTCGGTACCCTCAACGCGTTCCACCCCGGTCGCATTGACCTGGGTGTGGGCCGTGCGCCCGGCACCGACCCGATGACCGCCTCCGCTCTGCGCCGCGACGATTCTGCCGCCATGAGCTTCCCCGCCGAGGTGCAGCAGCTGCAGCGTTTCTTGGGCGAGCCCTCCCCCATGCACCGCGTGCACGCCATTCCCGGCCAGGGCTCGAAGGTACCTATGTACATTCTGGGTTCTTCCCTGTTCGGTGCACAGCTTGCCGCACAGATGGGCCTGCCCTACGCATTCGCTTCGCATTTTGCACCCGCAATGCTGCAGGAGGCGGTAGACACCTACCACGCGAACTTCAAGCCCTCGGAGCATCTGGAGCAGCCCTACGTCATGGTGGGTGCGACCGCAATGCTCGCCGATACCGACGAGCGGGCACGCTACCTGTACACGACCCAGCAGCAGCATTTCCTGGGCGTGGTGCGCGGCAATCTGTCGTTCACACCTCCCGTGGAAGATATGGACGCCGTCTGGACCGACGTGGAGAAGATGCACATTGAACGCATGACCGCCGAGGCAATCGTAGGCTCCCCCGCCACCGCGCAGGCCCGCATTGAGGACCTGGTGGCGCGCACGAGCGCTGACGAGCTCATCGTCATGACCGAGGCGTGGGAGCACGAGGACCGCCTGCGCTCCTACGAGCTGCTGTCGCAGCTGCCGGTGGTGCGCCGCACCTCCTAATGCTTTTATCCAAAGCATAAAGACGAAGCCCCCGAGTTCTTCTCGGGGGCTTCGCTGTACCCGGCATTGCTCTACCCGGCTTGCCCTATCCGGTATCGAGCCGTGCGCTGAGCGCCTGCAGACCGGGTTTTAGGTACACAAAATTGGGCAACAAAAAAGCCTGTCTCCGAAGAGACAGGCTTATCTGAGCCCCGACCGGGAATCGATCCCGGGACCTCCATCTTACCAAGATGGCGCTCTACCACTGAGCTATCGGGGCGTAGCGGTGGACGGGCTCGATCCGTCGACCTCACGATTATGAGTCGTGCGCTCTAACCAGCTGAGCTACACCGCCACATCATTAATACGTGCTCTCGCATGAATTAATGAGAGAGCCCCGACCGGGAATCGATCCCGGGACCTCCATCTTACCAAGATGGCGCTCTACCACTGAGCTATCGGGGCAACAGGTAAAACTATACAGGTCTTCAAGAATGCTCGCAAGCGGAAAAGCTATGGCATACGCCACATTTACGCTTACTTGTTCCCCACACTGCCGCATAGGAGCCCAGCATTGTCCAGGAGCCCAGCATTGACCAGGCACCGCCACATTCGCCCAGCGTCACCGCACCAGCTGACGCAAACACGCAAAGACCGACAGGAGAGCTCATCACTCCCCTGCCGGTCTTTGAATCATATGCGGATGACAAGGCTGCTAGCCGATAGCCTCAGCAAACCCCTCAAACCGCAAATCCAGGCTTAGCCGATATCTTAGTAGCGCTTGCCGCGGCCACCGAAATCACGGCCACCATCACGGTTACCGCGGTAGCCGCCATCGCGGCGGTTATCACGGCCACCGAAGTCGCGACCACCAAAGTCACGGCCACCATCACGGTTGCCACGGTAGCCACCCTCACGGCGGTTATCACGGCCGCCAAAGTCACGATCATTACGCTTGCCGCCGAAGTCACGGCCGCCACGCTTGAAGTCGCGGTCACCACCGAAGTCACGGCCACCGTCACGGTTACCGCGGTAGCCACCCTCGCGGCGACCACCTTCACGACGACCACCCTCGCGGCGATCGAAGTCGCGGAAACCGCCCTCACGACGGCCACCACCGAAGCCGCGGCCACCGCCGCCCTTGGGACCATTGTCCTTACGGATGTTGATGAACTCGCCAGCGATCTTGGTATCGCGCAGGCGATCGAAGAAGTCGCGGGGCAGGTCCTCGGGCAGGCCAACAATGGTGAAGTGCTGGCGAATGTCGATGGAGCCAATCTGGGAGCCCTTAATGCCACCCTCGTTAGCCAGTGCACCCACAATAGCGCCTGCGGTCACGCGGGAGGAACGGCCAACGTTCAGCTTGTAGTTGACCATGCCCTCGTCGTTATGCGCGCGCTTTGCCTTGCGGCCGCCGCGATCCGAATCATCGTCGGAGAAGGGGCGAGACTTGTGGGCGATATCTTCGCTCTCATCAAGGAAGAAGGGGCGACCCTGCTGGGCGATAACAGCCAGTGCAGCTGCAATGTCCTCAGCGGTAGTGTCGTGCTCGTTCTCGTAGTCCTCGATAATCTGGCGGAAGAAGCTCAGGTCCTCAGACTCGATGGTCTCGGTAATCTGCTGTGCGAAGCGCTGCTTACGGGTCTCGTTCACTGCCTCTGCGGTGGGCATGTGCATCGGCTCGACCTTCTGGCGGGTTGCCTTCTCGATCTGACGCAGCATGTACTTCTCACGCGGGGTGACGAAGAGGATTGCGGCACCTTCGCGACCTGCACGGCCGGTACGACCGATGCGGTGCACATAGGACTCGGTGTCGTGGGGGATGTCGTAGTTGACGACCAGGGAGATGCGCTCAACGTCCAGACCGCGTGCCGCCACGTCGGTTGCCACGAGGATGTCGATGCGGCCGTCACGCAGGGCGTCAACGGTACGCTCACGCAGCTGCTGGGGGATGTCACCGTTAATCGCTGCCGCCGCGAAACCGCGTGCCTTCAGCTTGTCGGCAACTTCCTCAGTTTCCTTCTTGGTGCGCACGAAGACGATGATACCGTCGTAGTTTTCAACCTCGAGCACGCGGGTCATTGCGTCCAGCTTGTGGGAGTGCATGACCTGCATGTAGCGCTGGGTAATGTTTGCGCTGGTGGTGGTCTTAGCCTTGACGCGAACCTCAACGGGGTCGTTCAGGTACTGCTGAGCGATCTTGCGGATCGAGTTGGGCATGGTCGCGGAGAAGAGCGCAACCTGCTTGCTGTCGGGGGTACCTTCGAGAATCTTTTCCACGTCTTCAGCGAAGCCCATGCGCAGCATTTCGTCTGCCTCATCGAGTACCAGGTACTGCAGGTTGGACAGGTCCAGGGAGCCCTTTTCCAGGTGGTCAATCACGCGGCCGGGGGTACCGACGACGACCTGCGCACCGCGGCGCAGACCGGCCAGCTGCGGGCCGTAGGGGGAGCCACCGTAGATGGGCAGGACGGTGAAGTCCTCCATGTGGGTTGCGTAGGAGGAGAAGGCTTCTGCAACCTGCAGAGCCAGCTCGCGGGTGGGTGCCAGGACCAGAACCTGGGTGTCGCGGGAGACGCCGTTGATGTCGGCGAGTTCAGCCATGCGGGACAGTGCCGGCAGCGCAAATGCTGCGGTCTTACCGGTACCGGTCTGCGCCAGACCGACCACATCGCGGCCCTCAAGCAGCAGGGGGATGGTCTGTTCCTGGATGGGGGACGGCTTCTCGTAGCCTACTTCTTCCAGGGCTGCCAGGACGCGGGCGTCCAGGCCCAGGTCGGTGAAGCGTACGCCTTCTTCTTCAGCCTTTTCGGCGGTTTCTTCTGCCGCGGTTTCTGCAGTAGCTTCTGCGGTGGTTTCTTCTGCTTCTACAGCAGGGCTCTCAACAATATTCTCTGCGGTGTTCTCGGTAATGTTCTCAGTGGTCACAGCGGTCTCTGCCTCGGCGGTCAGTTCGGCCGGGGTAGCAGTATTCTCAGTCAATTTTTCCTCTATACGGTAGGGGTGGAAGCGCACGCTTTTCGGCGCTTACCGGGTGTCCCCTTCACGGCCCAGCCACACATCATCCCCTGGGGAGTAGAACGTCCAGGGGTCCTCCGTTACCGGCACATTCTGCAGAGGTGTTCTGCGGATGCTACGGGTAGCGGCTCTTTGCTGGGGGTGGTCTTGAATTTCTCGGCACATTATCCGCACGCCTGTTCGTACTCTACGCTCAACGCACAGTAGTTCCTGTGAATCAGGGGTGTACAGGGTGGGTAATGCTCACATGCAATGTCACGTATTCCTGGTGGTTCGCCTTCCCGCTCTACGGCGGTGGTGTGTCTGTTACAGCAGACGCAACAAAGACGCTGGACCAGAGATCGTTAAGAGAAGCCCGCGTGTACGGTGTAAACCGCAAATTTATGGGGCGTATCAATCGGTGATGGTGAGTACGGCGCACCTACAATTCCAGCACCACCTTGGGTGCCGGGTGCGCACAAGACCTTCATCGGGGGTTCCCGTGTTCTACCCAGTGTACAGTAGGGTGCCCACCTAGGCTATAAAAAGGTGCTTAAAACCTCATCTCTTAACGGCGAGCGCCCACCCTCACAGCCGGAGGGCGGGCGCTTTTCAGGCACACCTCGTGCCTATGCAGTCCTGGGATTAATCCACGCGGCGCACAATATCAATCGTGCCGACGGTCGCGTACTTCGCGTAGGAGTGGCCGTAGCGGTCAGCCGCGTACTGCGCGGCGTTGGTCGGCGGGTTGCCGCCCCAGGAGTTACTCTTACGGTCAATGACCACGTAATCGGGTGCGGGTTCACCGGTGTGGCCAATCCAGTAGACGGTACGACCGGGAATCAGCTGGGTCAGAATCGACAGGTCAGATGCAACCGACACCCCTTCGGGTACCTTCTGCACGGCGTCCTGCTTCATCTGGTCAGTCGTAGTCAACGCGGAGGCGGTGAACTGCGCATTACCCAGGGATGCGAGGGGCTGCTGGGAGCCGGGCACGAAAATCGGTGATGCGGCAAGGAAGAGCGCCGCGGCGGGTAGAGCCCACACGGGGATGCGGCGTGCCAGGGCGGTCAGACGGCCGGGCTCGGTATTGGTCTGAGGCTCCTGTGCGGAGGCGCTATCGGCTACTCGCGCAGCCGAGCGTACCGGAATCGCTGCGGGAACCACGCCGTAGCGTATCCGCATGACAGCGTCGAGCAGGGCGAGGAAGACGACGGGCATTAGCACGAGCGAGTAGTGCCAGGTGCTTGCCCAGTAGGATTCCATGGTGGAGAGCAGTCGCCATGCGAGGGTCGGCAGAGCAATTGCCGCCAGAGGAGAAATCACCCAGAGGACCGCTCCGGTAATGAGCAGCAGGCCGAGGGTTGCCAGCTTGGTGTTATTGCTGAGCATCTGCAGTGCCGAGCCGAAGGGGTCGCCCAGGGCTGCGGAGAAGTTCACCTTGTCGGCGTAGTCGAAGTTTCCGCCGCTATTGAAGTAGGGCAGGATCACGTAGATAGCGACGGCGGACCAGAATACGCCCCAAATCATGACCATGGTGGATTCGGCGACGGCGGGGGTGCGCGCCCAGGAGGAATAGAGCTGCTGCATGCGGGTGCGCATGGGGGCGGGGGTACCCGCGGAGAGGCGCGGCATCAGAATGTCCACGGCGGTGCTCAGCCAGCCGGTGCGGATAAAGATTATGAGGCCGATGGCCGCGACAGTAACGCCCATATCTTCTTTGACGAAGGCAATGGGTAGAGACCACCAGCAGGCGTAGGCGAGGTAGCGCGCGCGTTCGGTACCGCTCACTCGTGACGCGAGCACCAGGTAGCCGAGGCTCATAGTGAGCAGCGGCACGGCGAAGGCTACTTCGTGGAATTGGGCGGCGATAGCTTGCTGAACGCCGAAGCTGAGGGCGAATCCGGCGCCGAGGAGCAAACCGGTGATGGTCGGGATGACGCCCTGAAGCTTTGCGCCTTGAGCGTCCTGCGCGTCTTCAGTTTTCTGTGCATCTTCAGTTTTTTGGGCGAGCGCGAAGGCACGCTGAGTGAAGCGCACAATGGCAAAGCTTGCGAAGGCGACCAGGGCGTTCTGCACCACCAGCAGGGTGGTCGGCGAGGGGAACAGCGCGTAGATGGGCCCCAGGAGCACCAGAATCGGGTGGAAGTGGTCACCCCAGAGGTTAAAGTCGGGCCCCTTAATGGGCACGATGGGCACGGAGAAGTGCGAGTACGCCTGCGCCATCTGGGTGAAAATCGCAAGGTCCCAGGAGGGCGTAATCCAGTGCTTCACCTGCTGCAACGAGTAGTAGGTGTACAACGCCATGACGGCGGCGGCAAGCAGCAGGCCGGGTAGTAGTTCGAGGGGGCGGATGCTCTTGACGCGCTCGGTGAGGGACTGACGCGGCTGTTTCTTGGCGCGCTGAGTACGGCCCGCACTGGTGGCGGTGCTGTTCTTCTGTTCAGGTGCGTCAGTATTCGAGGATGCTTCGTGTGCTTCCGCTGCCATAGGCGTCCTTCTCTCGGGGGTGTGTCCGGGCTACAGGCGCCCTTGTGAGCGGGTGGAACGGTGAGCGGGTGGAACGCGTCGCCGCTATCGTGCCGGTATTGGCGTTCGTTCTCGCTCTACCTTTTAGAGTATCGCATTAGTGGCGTACCTGCCCTTCCTGCACTTTTTGTATCTCGTTCCTCAAATATCTGCCCCGAGTGTTGCCGCCCGGCTTGGGCGCATAGACTGGTGTGGTGAGTACGTTTCCTTCCTCAACCCCCGGCGACACGGCCCCCAGCGGCACAACCCCCGACGGCGCGACCCCCGGTAGCCGCCCGGCAGCGGGTGCGCGGCGCATCCGGCATCCTTTGGCGGCAGCTGGTGTGCCCTATGCGCAGGCGCTTGCGGATGATTTTCACGAACCGCACATTCAGATTCGTACTCTCTCCCCCGCTGTTTCGTCCCTTCCGGGCACTCTGAGCC
>ERZ772911.15-NODE-15-length-33557-cov-3.79446_pt1 | contig 33557 bp, 25 predicted proteins | sample MGYA00512120_ERZ772911 | MGnify/ENA primary metagenome ERZ772911 (study PRJEB29015, sample SAMEA2738044) | human oral metagenome | biome: human oral; feature: human-associated habitat; material: saliva | place: China | collected 2233 ...
CACGCCGCATGTTTCCTCCGCGCCTACGCAGGGGCACCCGTCACCCGGACGCTCCGCCCCTCCTTGCTTCGCTGCGGAGAGCGTCCGTGTGACACCCTGAGGGCGCTTCCGGAAAACACGGCGCGCCACCTCGGGTAGCCTAGCGTGCGTGTGGAGGGGCGGTGTCGTCCGAAGTGACATCAGGGTGCCCGAAGCGCAGCGAGGGCGGGTGCCCCTGTAGGAACGAGGACGAACACTGCCCCTCCTCATCCATGCTCCGTAAGCCCAAAAGAAAGCGGGGGAGGGCGCCTTCACAGGCTAAGCGAGTATCCTAGAAGCTTCGTATCCCCGAACCGAAACGAGAAAAAGCGTGGAAATCCTGCTGTACGCTGTGGGCATTATCCTCATGGCAATCGCTATTGCCGTCTCGATTGCTCTGCACGAGGTGGGGCATCTGGTGCCCGCGAAGCTGTTCAATGTGCGCGTCCCGCAGTACATGATTGGCTTCGGTAAGACCGTGTTTTCTTTCCGCCGCGGCGAGACTGAGTACGGTTTCAAGGCGATCCCGTTGGGCGGTTACATTTCGATGATTGGCATGTACCCGCCGAGCCCTGCTGAGGTGAAGGAGCACCATGAGGAGGGCCATTCGGGCAGCACCAGCCCGTTTGCGTCCTTGGCTGAGGAGGCGCGTGCGGCGGATGCTGAGCGTCTAAAGCCCGGTGATGAGGACCGCCTGTTCTATAAGTTGCCGGTGCTCAAGCGCATGGTGATTATGCTGGGTGGCCCGACCATGAACCTGCTGATTGGTGTGGTGTGTACTGCTGTGCTGATTTGTGGTTTTGGTACGGCGCAGGTGACGAATAAGGTGTCGGCGGTGTCTGAGTGCGTGCCGAGCGTGAATGTCACTCATGATTCGATTAGCTATGGCGAGTGTACGGATAAGTCCACCCCGTCGCCGGCGAAGGCTGCCGGTGTGCAGGTGGGTGACCGTGTGGTTGCTGTGAATGGTGTGTCGACGGGTTCGTGGGAGGCTGTGTCTTCGGCGATTCGTGCGGCGGGTTCTCATCCGAGCACTTTGACGGTGGAGCGTAATGGTCAGCGTCTGGATTTGTCGGTGACTCCGGTTGAGATGATTCGCCCGGTTTCTGATGGTAAGGGCCAGTATGCGCGTGCTGCGGATGGTTCGATTGCGACGACTCGTGGCGGTTTTGTGGGTGTTTCGCCGTCGAGTGAGTTGGTGCCTGGTTCTATTACTGAGGTGCCTGCGATGGTGGGCGATACGCTCTCGCGTGTGGGTTCGTCGATGTTGTCGTTGCCGCAGCGTGTGTGGGAGTTGACGGTGACTTTGGTGACTGGTGGCGAGCGTAGTGCTGAGTCGCCGGTGTCTGTGGTTGGTGTGAGCCGTATTGCCGGTGAGGTGACGGCTACTGACCGTATTGATGTGAAGGCGAAGGCTGCGATGTTGGTCTCGCTGGTGGCGAATATGAATTTGATGCTTTTTGCGTTTAATTTGATTCCGCTTTTGCCGCTGGATGGTGGCCACGTGTTGGGTGCGCTTTGGGAGGGTGTGCGTCGCTTCTTTGCGCGTTTGACTGGGCGTAAGGATCCGGGCCCGTTTGATCCGGTGAAGTTGCTGCCGTTGACGTATGTGGTGGCGGGCGCATTTATTGTGATGTCTATCATTCTGATTGTGGCGGATATTGTTAAGCCCATCACCCTGTTTTAGTGTGTTGTTGCGCGCGGTAAGGGTACCCGTATTAGTGGTTTCTTTCGCGTCAGTGGCACAATAAAAAGTTGAACGAAGGATGCGTCGTACGTCTTTCACAACCCATGTATGGAGGAAAACCTTGTCGGTCAGCCTTGGTATGCCGAAGCCCGCTCCCGCGGTTCTGTCCCCGCGTCGTAAGACCCGTCAGTTTAAGGTGGGTTCTGTCGGTGTTGGTTCTGAATCTCCGATTTCGGTGCAGTCGATGACGACCACTAAGACCCACGACATTGGTGCGACTCTGCAGCAGATTGCTGAGTTGACCGCTGCCGGTTGCGATATTGTGCGTGTGGCGTGCCCGACTGATAAGGATGCGGAGGCTCTGCCCATTATTGCGAAGCAGTCCCGTATTCCGGTGATTGCTGATATTCACTTCCAGCCGAAGTACGTGTATGCGGCTATTCAGGCTGGTTGCGGTGCTGTGCGTGTGAACCCGGGTAATATCCGTAAGTTCGACGACCAGGTGAAGGAAATCGCTCAGATGGCTTCGGACCACGGCGTTTCTCTGCGTATTGGTGTGAATGCTGGTTCGCTGGATAAGCGTCTGCTGGAGAAGTACGGTAAGGCTACTCCGGAGGCTCTGGTTGAGTCTGCTGTGTGGGAGGCTTCGCTCTTTGAGGAGCACGGTTTCCGTGATTTCAAGATTTCTGTGAAGCATAACGACCCTGTGGTGATGGTGGAGGCGTACCGTCAGCTGGCTGAGCGCGGTGACTGGCCCCTGCACTTGGGTGTGACTGAGGCTGGTCCGGCGTTCCAGGGCACTATTAAGAGCTCTGTGGCGTTTGGTACTCTGCTGTCTCAGGGTATTGGCGATACTATTCGCGTGTCGCTGTCTGCTCCTCCGGTTGAGGAGGTGAAGGTGGGCACCAAGATCCTGGAGTCGCTGAACCTTCGCCCCCGCAAGCTGGATATCGTTTCGTGCCCGTCGTGTGGTCGTGCGCAGGTGAACGTGTGGGAGCTTGCTGAGAACGTGACTAAGGGCCTGGAGCACATGAAGGTTCCGCTGCGTGTTGCCGTGATGGGTTGCGTGGTGAACGGTCCGGGTGAGGCTCGTGAGGCTGACCTGGGTGTGGCGTCCGGTAACGGTAAGGGCCAGATTTTCGTGAAGGGTGAGGTCATTAAGACTGTGCCTGAGGATCAGATCGTTGAGACTCTGATTGAAGAGGCGACCCGTATTGCTGCTGAGATGGAGGCTTCGGGCGAGTACGTTCCCGAGGGTTCCCCGGCTGTTTCGGTGAGCTAGTTAGCTTTTGTGCGCGGAGGCGCCCCGGTGAGGGCGCCTCCGCGTTTTTCCGGTGATGTCCAGTTATGGTGGTTGCAGGCTCGGTGATTGCTGCTGCCGGTTGTTGCCGTATGATTCGGCTACTTTTTCGGGGTTATATGTCCCCGGATTTTCACTCAATTCTGTCGCTTATTCTCTATCACTCAACAGGTCATGTTCACTCTTTTTTCTCGCCGCCGTAAAGCCCATCGTGCCCGGCGTGCTGCTGTTTCGACTGCTGTTTCGACGATGGATTCTTCCCCTATGCCCGATCGCGTGAAGGAACACGTTTTTGCTCTGGACGCTCGGTGGTGCGATGAGCTGGAGGAGGTCCTGTTCAGTGACCCGGTCCCGAATCTGTACTCCATTGAGCACTATTTGGCGTGCCCTCTTCCGGTGAGGGCCCCGCGTATTCCACTGCACTACTATCAGGGTTTCGTGGGCTGTGAGCGGGACGGGCAACTGTGCTGTGTGCTGCTGTTGGGGTCGAACGTGGTGCCGGTGCGATGGTGCGGTGCCGCTGTTGAACATGCCGCGGTTGAACACGCTGAACACGATGCGGATTCTCGTGATGGTGAAGCGCTGGATGCCCCCACCCTGGATGCTACGGCGCTCGCGCATCGTGACGCCCTGGCTCAGCTGCTGCTGCAGGTGGGTTCTCGCCTGGATTCCATGTTCGGTGAGAGTGCCTTCGTGATGCCCCTGTGGACGCGCATGCAGGAGTTGTGCGAGCAGACTCGGGACGGTAAAGCCCCGGTCCCGCTGTTGCAGATGCTGCAGCCGAGCCTGCGTGATGGGTGCGATCATCGTGCGCGGGTTCTGTCGGAGCGCCCCGTACAGCCGCTGCTGTACCTGCCGCCGGAGAAGGACCTCGCCCGCTTCTATGAGGCGGAGCTTCCTGAACTGCCGGAGCACCTGCCTGCGCCCCTCAAACCTGCCGAAGCCTCCGCCGGAGCTTTTCAACTCATCGGGGAGCCTGCCGGGTATGCGCGCCTCGCCACTTCCGCCGACCTGGGGGAACTGCTACCCGCCGCAGCCGCAATGTTCACTGAGGAGGTCGGCTTCGACCCGATTGCCCGCTACGGTGACGGCTACGCGGCGCGCCTGCGCACGCTCATTGCAGGTCAGCGTTGCGCCATTGTCACCGATGTGAACGGTCGCGTCATCTTCAAGGCGGATGCGGGCATTGTGAACCTAGACGCCGCGCAGGTGCAGGGCGTGTGGGTGCACCCGGACTACCGCGGCTACGGGCTGGCTAAGCCGTTCTTTGCCGCAGCCGCGCAGATTCTGCAGCGCCAATACCCGCATTTGAGCCTGTACGTGAACGACTACAATGCCCGCGCTCTTGCCATGTACCGGGGGACCGGTTGGGAGCAGATTGGGCAGTTCTCGACCATTATTTTTGAGCGCTAAACACGCCGAACCCTAAAACGCTATAAAATTAAAGACGACTGTGCCTTTTTCGCGGCTTACTCGGTGAGCCTCGGGCACCCTACCTAAACCTATCGACCTTTCAAGGAGAATCGTGGTACTTCGCCTTTCCAACCTCTTCGTGCGCACTCTGCGCGAGGACCCCGTAGACGCTGAGGTCGCCAGCCACAAGCTGCTGGTCCGCGCCGGTTACATCCGCCGCGCAGCCCCCGGCGTGTACACCTGGCTGCCCCTGGGCCTGAAGGTACTGCGCAAGGTCGAGAACATCATCCGCGAAGAGATGGACGCCATCGGCGCGCAGGAAGTTCACTTCCCGGCTCTGCTGCCCCGCGAACCCTACGAGGCAACCAACCGCTGGGATGAGTACGGCGAGAACCTCTTCCGCCTCAAGGACCGCAAGGGTGCAGACATGCTGCTGGCACCCACCCACGAGGAAATGTTCACCCTGCTGGTCAAGGATCTGTACTCCTCCTACAAGGACCTGCCGGTTTACCTGTACCAGATTCAGACCAAGTACCGCGATGAGGCGCGCCCCCGCGCGGGTCTGCTGCGCGGCCGCGAGTTCGTTATGAAGGACTCCTACTCCTTCAACATTGACGATGAGGGCCTGAACGAGGCGTACATGGCTCACCGTGCCGCCTACCAGCGCATCTTCGAGCGCCTGGGCCTAGAGATTGTCATTGTGACCGCACAGTCCGGCGCGATGGGCGGCTCCCGCAGTGAAGAGTTCCTGCACCCGACCCCCATCGGTGAGGACACCTTCGTGCGTTCCGCGGGCGGCTACGCGGCAAACGTTGAGGCCGTCACCACCGTGGTTCCCGAGGAAATCGAAATCACCGAGGACACCCCCGCGGCAATCGTTCTGGACACCCCCGACTCCGCGACCATTGAGACCCTGGTGGAGCGCATGAACGAACTGCACTCCGAGGTCACCGGCGGCACCCTGGAGGCTTCGCAGACCCTCAAGTGCTTCCTGGGCACCGTCATCACCCCCTCCGGCGAGCGTAAGGTCTTCGCCGTGGGCGTTCCCGGCGACCGTGCCGTGGACCTGGGCCGCGTTGAGGTCAACATCGGCGCCCTGCTGGGCATCGGCGGCGAGGTCGAGGTTGAGGCAGCCAACGAAGAGGACCTGAAGGCATACCCGCAGCTGGTCAAGGGCTACATCGGCCCCGGCCTGAGCCTGGAAGCACCCCTGCTCGGTGCACACACCGAGGACGAGGACGCGGTGGCTTCCGCAACCGGTATTCCCTTCTTCGTTGACCCCCGCGTGGTGCGCGGTACCCGCTGGGTGACCGGCGCAAACGAAGAGGGCAAGCACGTGGCGAACCTGGTCTTCGGCCGCGACTTCACCGCCGACGGCGTGATTGAGGCGTGCGAGGTGCGCGAAGGCGACCCGGCACCGGACGGCTCCGGCGAGCTGGTGGCAGCCCGCGGCATCGAGATGGGCCACATCTTCGCCCTGGGCCGCAAGTACGCTGAGGCACTGGGACTGAAGGTTCTGGACCAGAACGGCAAGCTGCAGACCGTGACCATGGGCTCCTACGGCGTGGGCGTGACCCGCGCACTGGCTGCTATCGCTGAGGGCAACCACGACGAGAAGGGCCTGATCTGGCCGCGTAACCTGGCACCGGCAGACGTGCACATCGTCATCACCGGCAAGGACGCAGCATCCCACGAGTACGCCGAAGAGCTCAGCGCATCCCTGGAATCCGCCGGCCTGCAGGTCATGCTGGACGACCGCCCGAAGACCAGCCCCGGCGTGAAATTCGGCGATGCCGAGCTGCTGGGTGTGCCCACCATCCTGGTGATTGGTCGCGGCTTCAAGGACGGCGTGCTGGAGCTGAAGGACCGCCGCAGCGGTGAGGCTCGCGAGGTATCCGTCGAGAACGCGGTGGCTGAGGTCATCGCTGAGGTCAAGGGGGAGTAGCCGTGGCATATAAGCCGAAGCGTTCTGGCGCTAAGAAGAGCGCCCCGAATGCGCGCGCTCGCCGTGCCGCATCCCGCGTGGCGAATGGTGTGAACACTTCCCGTGCTCGCGGTGAGAACGAGCCCGTGGTGGAGGCACCGGTGCGCGTGGGTACTCGCGCGATCCGTGAGGAGGAGGTTGCCGAGGCGATTGCCCCGGTCATCTCCGAGTTCTCGCTGGTGCTGGAGGGCCTGAAGATTTCGGGCCCGGCGGCGAACCGCACCGTGAAGATTACGGTGGACTACACCGCTGAGCGTACCGATTCGCTGTCGCTGGACTCTCTCGCGGAGATTTCCGGTGCGATTTCGAGCGCCCTGGACCGTGCGGACGAAAACGACGAGTTCTTCCCCTACGAGCTGGAGGTGTCCTCGCCCGGCGCTACCCGCGCGCTGACTGAGCGCCGCCACTGGGAGCGTGCCCGTACCCGCCTGATTGCGGTTACCGCACCCGACGGCACCGAGTACCTGGCGCGTCTGCACGAGGTGCAGGACGAGGGCCCGGTGCTGGCTCGTAAGAAGAACACGAAGAAGGGGCAGAAGGAGTCCTACCACGAGCCGAGCTTGCTTCCGTGGGAAAATATTGCTTCTGCTCACGTCGAGATTGACTTCAATTCGCCTGCTGAGCCGGTAGAATAGAGTTATTAAAGCTTCAGGCACGGGGTGCTCCGTGCCAGGTATATACCGTTCGGGAGCCGGGGCGCATTGAGCGTCCCGGCGCCGTGCTAACTGGGAAAGGCTGAAAAGCGTGGAGGATATTAAAACTATTGACCTGGGCGCACTGCGCGCATTGGCGAAGCAGCGCTCTCTCGTCATGGAGGAGCTCTTCACCCTGGTTGAGAACGCCCTGCTGCTTGCGTACATGAAGCAGCCCGGCGCCATTAAGGGCTCTCGTGCCGTCATCGACCGCACCACCGGCGAGTTCGTCATTCTGGCTCCTGAGCTTGATGAGGACAACCAGAAGATTGACGAGTTCGACGATACCCCGAACAACTTTGGCCGTATCGCTGCCGCAACCGTCCGCCAGGTGCTTTCGCAGCGTCTGCGTGACGCTGAGGACGCATCCGTTCTGGGCGAGTTCAAGGACCGTGAGGGCACCCTGGTGTCCGGCGTGATCCAGCAGGGCAACAACCCGCGTATGGTTCAGGTTGACCTGGGCACCGTTGAAGCTGTTCTGCCCAGCAACGAGCAGGTTCCGGGCGAGAAGTACCCGCACGGTACCCGCCTGCGCGCCTACCTGGTTGAGGCTCGCCGCGGCCCCAAGGGTCCCTCGATTGTGGTTTCTCGTTCGCACCCGAACCTGGTTCTGCGCCTGTTCGAGCACGAGGTTCCCGAGATCTCTGAGGGCTTGGTGTCCATTAACTCCATCGCACGTGAAGCTGGCCACCGCTCTAAGATTGCTGTGTCTGCGAAGAACCCGACCATTAACGCTAAGGGTGCGTGCATCGGTGATATGGGCGCCCGCGTGCGTGCGGTTGCTGCCGAGCTGAACGACGAGAAGATCGACATTGTCGACTACTCGACCGATCCGGCAACCTTCATCGCTGCGGCGCTGTCCCCGGCGAAGGTCACCGAGGTTATTATTGCGAACCCGCGCGAGTACTCCGCTCGTGCCGTCGTTCCGGATGACCAGCTGTCCCTGGCTATCGGCCGTGAGGGTCAGAACGCACGTCTGGCTGCGAAGCTGACCGGCTGGCGTATCGATATTCTCTCCGAGTCCAAGTACGCTCAGGTTCGTGCCGAGGAAGAGGTTGCAGCTCGCGTGGCTCGTAGCCTGGCTGAAGAAGCTGCAGTTGAAGAAGTAGTAGAAGAGTCCGCACAGGACGCTGAATAAGCATTAGCCCCGGTGAGGGGCGTATCCTGTGGCATTTCCCTTTGATGCAGGCGCAAGATATCGGGCAGTAACGTGCCCGATGTTCTTGCGCCTGCGTCACAATTTTGCCCATGATTCTTAAAAACGGGATACACTATTAAGATGTGCCGGTGTGTAACCGGGCGCTTTAACGCGCCCTCGCACACACCGGATAGAGCATCACGAATGTACCGCGAACGCGGTTCTACACACGCTAGAGAGGGGAGAGGACCATGAGCGATCACGACCTCACCGCAACCTCCGAAGCGTTTGAAGGACCGGTCCGCACCTGCATCGGATGCCGTGCCCGCGATGAACAGCGCAACCTGCTGCGCATCGCCCGCACACCCGTCACGTCTGCTACCGAGCAGGCGGACACCCCGCCCTATCAGCCCGATGTGGCGGGAACTATGCCCGGACGAGGCGCTTGGATCCATCCGAGCGAAAAGTGCGTAGCCGCTCTACAGAAAAAGAACGGCCTGGCGCGCGCCTTCAAAAAAGCGGTCCCTGCAGCCCAGCTGCAGGCCTGCTGCGAGCAGATTCGAGCCGTGATTGCGGACTCGACCCCCTCGTAGACGCTTTTCGGGCATATGCCCTCTGTAAGTCAACGAGTTTGACGACTTCTTATCTGAAAGCGAGTCAGAAAACTGATGGATATCTAATGAGTGCCGCGAAATGAGTACCCTTTCGTGCTCACCCACCGGCAATTTCACGAATTGGCGCGCCTTCGGGCGTGCACCCCGTAAACATTAGTGTCCGCACCATTCCCGGTGCGGACCGGGAATGGAGAAAATTTGGCTCAGCCTCGAGTACACGAGTTTGCTAAAGAGGTAGGCGTACCTTCTAAGGAAGTTATCGCCAAGCTCAAGGATATGGGCGAGTTCGTTAAGAGCTCCTCGTCCACCCTGAACCCCATGGTTCTGAAGAAGCTGCGCGCGGAATTCCCCGCCGCAGCCGCTAAGCCTGCCGCAAAGGCAGCACCCGCGGAGTCGGCTGCTAAGCCTGCTCCCAAGCCCGCAGCGGCTAAGCCCGCCGCTAAGCCTGCGGCAGCTCCCAAGCCCGCAGCGGCAAAGCCTGCCGCAAAGCCGGCACCGAAGCCTGCAGCTAAGCCCGCAGCAGCTGAGAGCGCAGCTCCCAAGCCTGCAGCAGCTAAGCCCGCCGCAAAGCCGGCAGCAGCACCCAAGCCCGGCGGCCCCCGCCCGGGTAACAACCCCTTCGCATCCCAGCAGGGTATGGCACGCCCCGAGGCTGCACCGAAGCCGGCAGCACCCAAGCCTGCCGCTCCGAAGCCCGGCCCCAAGCCCGGTCCTCGCCCCGGTAACAACCCCTTCGCATCCCAGCAGGGTATGAAGCGTGGTGGCGGCGACTCCCAGCGTTCCGGCGGTCCCCGTCCGGCACGTAACGGTCGTCCCGGTGGCAACGGTGGCGCACGCCCCGGCGGTAACGGCGGTCCCCGCCCCGGTGCACCCCGTCCGGCAGCTGGCGCACGTCCCGGTGGTAACGGTGGTCCCCGTCCGGCAGCTGGCGCACGTCCCGGTGCACCCCGTCCGGCTGGCGGCGGCGGCGCACGCCCGAACCCCTCGATGATGCCCAAGGTTTCCAACGTTGGTGGCGGCGCGTCCGGTTCCAACAACGGCGGCGGTAACGGTGGCGGCGGCGCACGTCGCGGCGGCGGTTCCGGCGGCTTCAACCGCGGTCCGGGTCGTCCCGGCCCCGGCGGTCGCGGCAATGCACAGGGTGCATTCGGTCGCGGTGGCTCCAAGCGTAAGGGCCGCAAGTCCAAGGCAGCTCGCCGCCACGAGCAGGAGCAGCTGAACGCACCGGCACCCGGTGGCGTGGTTGTTCCTCGCGGCGACGGCTCGACCGAGATTCGTCTGCGCCGCGGCGCGTCCATCATGGACTTCGCTGAGAAGATTGGCGCAAACCCGGCATCGCTGATTACGGTTCTCTTCCACCTGGGTGAGATGGCTACCCAGACTCAGTCCCTGGACGAGGAGACCTTCGAGCTGCTGGGTGCCGAACTGGGCTACGTCATCAAGATCGTTTCCCCGGAGGATGAGGAGCGCGAGCTGCTCGAGTCCTTCGACATCAACCTCGAAGCCGAAGCAGAAGCTGAAGGCGAGGATGTTCTGGAGGTTCGTCCCCCGGTCGTTACCGTCATGGGTCACGTTGACCACGGTAAGACCCGCCTGCTGGATGCTATCCGTAACACCAACGTCATTGAGGGTGAGGCCGGCGGCATTACCCAGCACATTGGTGCATACCAGGTCCACACCACCGTTGAGGGTGAAGACCGCGCGATTACCTTCATCGACACCCCCGGTCACGAGGCGTTCACCGCTATGCGTGCCCGCGGTGCGAAGGTCACCGACGTGGCAATCCTCGTGGTCGCAGCGGATGACGGCGTTATGCCCCAGACCGTTGAGGCACTGAACCACGCGCAGGCAGCTAACGTGCCGATCGTGGTTGCTGTGAACAAGATCGATAAGGAAGGCGCGTCCCCGGAGAAGATCCGTGGCCAGCTGACCGAGTACGGTCTGATCCCCGAAGAGTACGGTGGCGACACCATGTTCGTGGATGTCTCGGCTCGCAACGGCACCAACATCGACGAGCTGCTTGAGGCTGTCACCCTGACCGCTGACGTGCTCGAACTGACCGCTAACCCGAACAAGGAAGCACGCGGCGTTGCTATTGAAGCAAACCTGGATAAGGGCCGCGGTGCGGTTTGTACCGTCCTGGTTCAGTCCGGTACCCTGCGCGTCGGTGACGCTATCGTTGCCGGTGTTGCTCACGGTCGCGTTCGTGCAATGTTCGATGAGAACGGTCAGGCTGTGAAGGAAGCTGGCCCGTCCCGCCCCGTTCAGGTGCTGGGTCTGTCCACCGTTCCTCGTGCAGGTGACACCTTCCTCGCCACCGAGGAAGAGCGTACCGCTCGTCAGATCGCTGAGAAGCGTGAGGCTGCTGATCGTAACGCTCAGCTGGCTAAGCGTCGTAAGCGCGTGACCCTCGAGTCCTTCGACGCCGCTGTGGCTGAGGGCAAGATGGACACCCTGAACCTGATTATTAAGGGTGACGTCTCCGGTGCTGTGGAAGCACTTGAAGAGTCCCTGATGAAGATCGACGCCGGTGGCGACGAGGTTCAGCTGCGCGTCATCCACCGCGGTGTGGGTGCTATTACCCAGAACGACGTGAACCTGGCTACCGTGGACAACGCGGTCATCATCGGCTTCAACGTCCGCCCGGCAGAGCGCGTTGCCGAACTTGCCGACCGCGAAGGTGTCGAGATGAAGTTCTACTCGGTCATCTACCGTGCGATTGAGGAAATTGAGCAGGCCGTCAAGGGTATGCTCAAGCCCGAGTACGAGGAAGTGGAGCTCGGCTCCGCAGAGATCCGCGAGGTCTTCCGCTCCTCCAAGTGGGGCAACATCGCAGGTTCGATCGTCAAGAACGGCATCATCAAGCGCAACGCCAAGGCACGCCTGGTGCGCGATGGTTCCGTGGTGGCAGACAACCTCACCATCGAGTCGCTGCGTCGCTTCAAGGACGACGCTACCGAGGTTCGCGAAGGTTTCGAGTGTGGTATTGGCCTCGGCTCCTTCAACGACATCAAGGAAGGCGACATTATCGAGACTTGGGAGATGCGCGAAAAGCCGCGTGTCTAAGACTCACACGCTGATGCGCCCGTCACCCGCTAGTGTTCCCGCACCCGCAGGCTTCTACAACTGGAGCCGGCGGGGCGGATGCTGGCGGGGCGGGCGCTTCCGCATTACCTGGAACGCTTCCAAAGAAGCACCTCGAGTGCCCACGGAGGCGCTACAACATTTCACCACGACATTTCAAGGAGAAACACATGGCTGATGCAGCCCGCGCGGCACGACTTGCCGACCGCATCAAGGTAATTGTGGCGAAGGCGCTGGAGCGTCGTGTTAAGGATCCTCGCCTCGGTTTTGTGACCATTACCGATGCCCGCGTGACCAACGACCTGCAGCACGCAACCCTCTACTACACCGTGTTCGGCTCCGAAGAGGACGCCGAAAACACCAAGAAGGCGCTGGAATCCGCTAAGGGTATTCTGCGCTCCGAGGTGGGTAAGAACATTACTGCCCGCCTGACCCCCACCCTGACTTTCGTTGCTGACGAGGTTCCCGAGAACGCCTTCCACATTGAGGCGCTTCTGCGTGAGACTCGCGAGCGCGACGCCGCCCTGGCTGCTGCAGCTGAGGGCGCACAGTACGCTGGTGAGGCTGACCCGTACAAGAAGGATGAGCCTGCCGAGGGTGAGGACGCCTAAGTGGCGAAGAAACAACCTCAGGGCCCGTCCGGCCTGATGGTCATTGATAAGCCCGCCGGGATGAGTAGCCACGACGCAGTCTCTCAGATGCGTCGTATCGCTGGCACCCGGCGGGTTGGTCACGCCGGTACGCTGGATCCTGCCGCGACCGGCGTGCTGATTTTGGGCATTAATAAGGCGACCAAGCTGCTGACCTACCTGGTTGGTCAGGATAAGACCTATAACGCGACGATCCGCCTGGGCATTGAGACGCTGACTGAGGACGCCGAGGGCGAGCACACTGCCGCGCATCCGGATGCCGTTGAGGCGCTGACCGGTTTGGACGCTGAGCAGATGCGTGCGCGCATCCTGGAGGCTGTGGCACAGCTGAGCGGCGATATTCTGCAGGTTCCTTCGGCTGTGTCTGCTATCAAAATCAACGGTGTTCGTTCGTATGCGCGTGTGCGTAGCGGTGAGCAGGTTGAGTTGGCGGCGCGTCCGGTGACGATTAGCGAGTTCACGGTTCATTCTGTGACTGCCGGTTTTGCCGAGTACGTGATTGAGGACCCCGAGAATAAGGGCGAGCACATGGCAACCTCGGTTCCCGTGATTGACTGCGATGTGACGGTTTCGTGCTCTTCGGGTACCTACATTCGTGCCCTGGCACGTGATCTGGGTAAGATTCTGGGCACCGGTGGCCACCTGACGGCTCTTCGTCGTACCCGTGTGGGTGCCGTGGTGCTTGAGGACGCCGCCGATTTGGCGCAGTTGAAGCAGCGCCGTGAAGAGTCGGAGGCACCGCTGGAAGATTTGCCGTTGCTTCCCCTGGAGGAGGCGGCACGCCGCATCTTTGGTGCGCGTGAGCTCTCCGCTGCGGAGGCGAGCGATATTTCTTACGGGCGCCGTATTAGCCCCAGCGGTGACGGTTCCGTGGTGAAGCGTTCCGTGCACGCGAGCGCGGATGAGTCCGGCGCGGTGCAGCATGCCAGCATTGAGGGTATTGTGGCGGGCTTCGCCCCGGACGGTACCCTGGTAGCCCTGTTGGAGAATAAGAAGCAGCGCGGGAAGGTGCAGGCCGCCCCGGTGCTGGTTTTTGAGGCGAATCGTTCCTTCAACTAGGCGTTGAGGGCTTATGATGGGCGAAGAGGGTTCGGCGTTTGCATCTGCTAAACCTGATTTGCCCAAACCCGTCTGATGCAGCGCCTTGTTGAAGGTGCGCCCCTATTCATTCAACACGCTAACGTATATAACCCCTGAACACACATGACTACTCGTGCGGGTGCCGCCCGGCCCTGCTGAAGGAGAGAAGATGAGCGAGAACCAGAGCTCCGCTAATAAGGCGAGCGAGCCTCGTACCGCGCCGGTACCCCGCGTGGAGTCTGCACAGGCTGAAGCTACCGCATCTGGAGCTGCTACGACCGGAACTGCTACTCAGGGCGGTGCCGCGAAGGCAACCGGGGCTAAGACTGCTGAGCCTATTTCTGCGGCGAAGGCACCCGAGGGTGTTCGCGTAGCAGCGCCGGCGTCCGGCGATAAGGCGTCGCAGAAGGCAGATAAGAAGGCTGAGAAGAAGGCAACCCGCGAGGCGTTTGCCCGCCCCAAGAGCATTGAGGAGGCGGCTAAGCCTCAGAACCGTGCGGCGTTCCGCGCGGCGGTGGCGCTGTACGGTCTGTTCATGATTGCGTACGGTGTGTGGCAGGTTCTGGGCGGCGTCCGCGTCATTCCGGATGCGCCGCAGGATTTCGCAAACCCCTCGGTGCAGTCGAATTACGCGTTCTTCGCGGCAGCCTATGTGGGTGTGGGCCTGTCCTTCGTGTTCATTGCCCTGAAGTTCAAGTGGGTGAACATGCTTGTGTTCTCCTGCCTGGTGGTTTTCCTGGGCGGCGTGGGTCGTATCCTGTCGTGGGCGTTCTTCGGCACCCCGCACTGGTCGCTGATTGTGCTGATGGTGACTGAGCTTGTGATTCCTCCGTGCCTGCTGGTGTGGTACAGCTGGATTAACAAGTCCAATAAGATTCGCGAGGAGATGCTGAAGGCTTCTCGTAACCAGGCTCGTAAGTAGTCGTAACGCCCGGGAAGGTTCCTGCCGCACGGTGGGGTGCCTGCCCGGGCTTTCTTATGGGCAGGGTTTCTTATAGGCTGGGTTCTCTGCGGGCGGGGCTTGGCTTCTGGGTGGGGTTCTGCCGTTGCCCGTCAGATACCCCGCTACATCCGCCACCTCCGCCGCATCCACAAAGGTAGGGGAGAGAGAGCACCGCCTGTCAGCGGCGCCGTTCCATTCCCTGTTGAATCCCGTTTTGAATTCTGCATCCTGCCGCCTGTGGTCTAGGATGGTTAGGTACATTTATCTTTTTCAGGAGAGCCCGTGACCCTCTACACCGCTTTGAGCGAGGTCCCCGCCGGCTACGGCCCCTCGGTCGTGACCATCGGCAATTTTGACGGCGTGCACCGTGGACATGCCCGCGTGATTTCGCGCGTGGTCTCCCTTGCTGAAGAGCACGGTTTGAGCTCTATCGCGGTCTCTTTTGACCCGCACCCGATGCAGGTGCACCGTCCCGAGGTGCCCCATCACGACATTATGGGTCAGGGCTCGCGCCGCTACTTCATGTGCCTGCTGGGTCTGAACGACTACCTGCTGCTGAACTACAACCTGGAGTTCGCTTCGCAGACCCCCGAAGAGTTCGTGAAGTCCACCTTCGTGGATGCGCTGAACGCGCGTTTCGTGGTCATCGGTGACGACGTGCGCTTTGGTAAGAACAACTCCGGCGACCTGAACACCATGCGTGAGCTGGGGGAGAAGTACGGCTTTGAGGTGGTTGTCGTTGAGGATCTGATGGTGGATGAGAACACCCGCTGCTCCTCGACCCGCATCCGCCAGCTGTTGCTGGAGGGCGATATGCCTGCCGCAACCGAGCTGCTGGGCCGCCACCACATGATGGCTGGTGAGGTCGTGCACGGTCTGGCGCGCGGCCGCGAGCTGGGCTTCCCGACCGCGAATCTTGAGCTTGAGGCGCGCGGCCTGATTCCCGCCGATGGCGTGTACGCCGGCTGGCTGGTGGACGAGTCCGGTAACCGCCACCCCGCCGCTATTTCGGTGGGTACGAACCCGACCTTTGACGGTATTGAGCACCGCCAGGTTGAGGCGCACGTGATTGACCGCCCGGAAGAGCGGGTGGAGGATTTCAACCTGTACGGTCAGCGTGTGCTGATTGAGTTCGTGAAGCGTCTGCGCCCCATGGTGGCGTACACCGGTGTTGAGGCGCTGATTGAGCAGATTAGCGATGACGTGGTGCAGACCCGCGAGGTGCTGGCTGAGGACGCGAAGAACTACTGTCCGCCGGAGTGCCCGGTGCAGGCGGAAGTGAAGCATCCCCACTTCTAGCCCCACCACCTCTCACCCCACTATTGGGAGCCGCAGCCTGCGTTTTCTGCGGTGATGACTTGATGCCCCGGCGGTAAGATTTTCGGATCTGCAGCCGGGGCTTCGCGTACCCGACCGGATGCGCCGCAGCGGGCGCTGTCCCGCGCCTGACCTTGTGCGTCGCCCCTGAAACCTTATGCGCTGCCCATGAAATATCCTGCGTTACCCGCGCGGCACCCGTGTTTTAGCCGTCCCCGTTTTAGTCGCCCCGGTTTTAAGAGAAGATAGAGTCATGGAAAAAATGAACGTCGAATCCTTCAACCTCGACCACCGCGCCGTAGCAGCACCCTACGTGCGTATCGCAGACCGCAAGGTCCTGCCCGGTGGCGACACCCTCATCAAGTACGATATCCGCTTCACCCAGCCGAACACCGCGCACCTGGAAATGCCGACCGTGCACTCCATCGAGCACCTGAGCGCCGAACACATGCGCAACCACACCGACCGTCTGATTGACTTCTCCCCGATGGGCTGCCAGACCGGTTTCTACGCGCTGACCCTGGGCCTGGAGCCCGAGGAGTTCTTCCCCATCCTGGAAGCAACCCTCAACGATATCCTCAACGCGACCGAGGTTCCGGCGGCGAACGAGGTGCAGTGCGGTTGGGGCGCCAACCACACCCTCGAAGGCGCGCAGGCTGCGGCTCGCGAGTTCCTCGCGGCACGCGATGAGTGGGCGCAGGTGATGGCGTAATGAGCGCACAGATTCCCGACGCTTTCGCATCCGCCTTCAATCCGGTGGACTTTGACCCGAACGCTTTCGACCCGGCTGAGGCGTTCAACAGCATGTTTGAGCTGATGGACGGCATGTCCAACGCCATCATCATTCAGGTGGCTATGGATGAGGAGCTCGCACCCTTCCTGAAGGTGACCGAGGAGCTGCAGCCCTCCTTCACCGAGGGTGCCGCGGTATTCCACCCGCGCTACCTGCAGGTGGGCGAGGACCAGGTTCCGCTGCTGCTGGTTCGCTCCAAGATTGGTCTGGTGAACGCGGCGAGCGCCGTCACCGAGGCGATTAGCTACTCCTCGAACTGCCTGGGCGTCATTAGCGCAGGTACCGCCGGCGGTTTGGCTCGCGGCATCAACGTGGGCGACGTGCTGATTGGCGAGAACTACACCTACACTGACGCCGACGCGACCGCGTTCGGTTACGCGCGCGGCCAGGTTCCCGGCATGCCCGAAAGCTACGACGGTCAGGCGGATGAGTGGCAGGATGCTCTGGAGCATGCGCTCGCCGCACTGGAGCCGGTGCGTGAGCAGGCTGAGAGCCCGTGGGAGGTGCGCCGCGGCCAGATGCTGGCGGGTAACTCCTTCGTGACCGCCCACAACGTGAAGGACACCCGCGAAGCATTCGAGGGTGCCATCAGCACCGACATGGAGACCACCGCTATTGCGCAGGTCTGCCACAACTACGAGATTCCGTTTATCGGTGTGCGTTGCGTCTCTGACCTGTGCGGCCCGGAGGCTGACCAGGACTTCCACCTCTCCGTGGATGTAGTGGCTCCTCGTTCGGCTCGTTACGCTCTGCAGCTGGCTGCTGAACTGTGGACCGAAGCGCAGCTGGAGGCGCTGGACCTGGCTCTCTAAAGATCTGGCGCTCTAAAGATTTAGGGCATGCGGCCAGATGTGGGCTCGCGTTGAGAAGTGCCGGGGCGTGAACCTCAATGGTTTGCGCCCCGGCATTTTTGTGCCGGTTTTTGAGCCGGTCTTTTCGTAGCGGTCTTTTTACGCCGGTTTTTGTACGCCACTCTTTCTGCCGCCCGGCACCTTGATGGACCCGGCTCGTGAGAAATGCAGAAATATTAATCGCGGTGAATATACATTCTGTGTGTTGTGGAGTACTATGTTTGAAGAAACTATCCGATCTCACAGAGGAGTACGTCGTGAAGTTCTGTCCGACCCTCGCCTCCGTCACCGGTCTGCTCGGTGGCTACAAGGTTGCATCTAGCACCGGCATCCGCCCGCTCGGTGGCGCTGTCCTGGCACTGTGCGGTGCCGTGGCTTACAAGAATTGGAAGCGTAAGGCTGGCGCAGGCCGTGCCACCTTCCTCACCGCTCTCTACTTCGGCGCGTTCGGCGCCGCTCATCCGCTCGCCAAGAAGCTTGGCGCGTGGCCTGCAGTCTACACCGTGACTGCTGTAACCGCTCTGTCCTCCATCGTCATTGGACGTAAGCGACAGAAGTAGTCTTTAACACAAAGACGGCGGAAAGGCAACGTTGCCTTCCCGCCGTCTTTTGCATTCCCACCCACCGTTCAGGCTGGGTGGGAATGCGCCGGGGCGATGCGCGAAGGCAACACCTTCTGCACAACGCCCCATCACTCGATGGGGAGTAAACCAATCGGTGCCCTACCAGGACAACACCTGTGAGGCACCACCCGATACGTTTCCCCGCCACCGGCGGGTACACCCCACGAGGTAAAGGAAAAGAAGAAGATGAATACCAGCCCGGACTCATCCCCGGCACAGCAGGGAGCAGAGACTTCCGAGAACCCGCAGCTAGCGCGTGGACTCTCCCTGCGCCACATCATGTTCATCGCCCTCGGCTCCGCCATCGGCACCGGCCTGTTCTACGGCTCGGCATCCGCCATTCAGCTGGCGGGCCCCTCCGTGCTGCTTGCCTACGTTATTGGCGGCGCGGCAGTGTTCATGGTGATGCGCGCAATGGGCGAACTCGCCCTGGCGCACCCGGTTTCCGGTGCATTCTCCGAATACGCCACCCGCTACCTCGGACGCTGGGCTGGCTTCGTGACCGGCTGGACCTACGCCCTGGAAATGGGGCTGGTTGCCATTGCGGACGTCACCGCCTTTGCCGTGTACATGAAGTTCTGGTTCCCGAACAGCCCCTCCTGGATTTGGATCGTCTCCGTCCTGCTGATTCTGCTCGCCATTAACCTAGCGAAGGTCAAGGCATTCGGCGAGACCGAATTCTGGTTCACCCTCGTGAAGGTCAGCGCCATTATCGCCATGATTGTTGGCGGCGTGATCCTGCTCTTTGTGGGCGTGCAGGCACACGACTCCGTGGCGCCCTCCGTCACGAACCTCTGGGCTCTTGAAGGCGGCTTCTTCGCGAACGGATTTACCGGCTTCCTCGCCTGCTTTACTGTGGTGATGTTTGCCTTCGGTGGTATTGAGAACATCGGTATTGCCGCCGGTGAGGCGAAGGACCCGCGCACCTCAATCCCCAAGGCGATTCGCACGGTTCCGTTCCGCATCCTCATCTTCTACATTCTGACCCTGTCGGTCATCATGTCCCTGTACCCCTGGTACTCGGTGACGAAGGCGAACTCGCCGTTCGTGCAGATCTTTGAGGGTCTGGGAATTCCGGCTGCCGCTTCGATTCTGAACGTGGTCATCATTACCGCCGCGATCTCTGCGCTGAACGCGGACGTGTACGGTGCCGGCCGCATGATGTACGGCCTGGCAAAGCAGAACCTGGCACCGGCCTCTTTCGCGAAGGTCACCAAGAACGGTGCGCCCTGGATGACCACCCTCATCATGGTGCTGGTCATGGCGGTCGGCGTGATCGTGAATGTGCTCTTCGAGAATGCGTTCGAGGTGGTTGCCTCCCTGGCAACCTTCGCGACCGTGTTCGTGTGGGTCATGATTCTGCTGGCACACATCGCGTTCAAGCGCAGTGGTGCCGATACCGAGGCGCAGCCGGTGCACCAGCCCCTGTGGCTGAGCTACCTGGCGTTGGCGTTCATGATCTTTATCGTGGTGCTCTTCGGCTGCTTCGCCGATACCCAGCTGGCGCTGGTGATGGGCGCAATCTGGTGCCTGTTCCTGCTGGGCTACTACCGCCTCGTGGTGGTCCGCGCTCGCGCTGAAGCATAAACACAAAATAAACGTAGGGCCCGGTGTGAGAGCCATACTGTGAAGCCCGGCGACCGGTAGTGTGATGAGCTACCTGTCGCCGGGCTTCTGCTCACCCTTCCACGAAAGCGCCCCGGTAGCGTAGAATGGGAAGAACGCGTCTGCAGTCCGCAGTAGACGACGTGTATTACAGGGCGTAAGCCCACCACCCGGCGGCAACCGTCCGTACGGGACGTATGCGGTACTAACTCTAGGAGTTAAAAAGTGGCACTGGATCCCGCTGTCAAGCAGGCAATCATCAAGGAATACGCAACCCACGAGGGCGACACCGGTTCGCCCGAGGTTCAGATTGCAGTTCTGTCTCGTCGTATCGCCGACCTGACCGAGCACCTGAAGTTCCACAAGCACGATCACCACTCCCGTCGTGGCCTGATGATCCTCGTTGGTCGTCGCCGCAACATGCTCGGCTACCTGAAGAGCGTCGACATCGAGCGTTACCGTTCGCTGATCGAGCGCCTGGGTCTGCGCCGATAAAACAGGAGCGTCTTGACGCTTTTGTGGTGATTAATCGCCTTTAGGCGGTGTGTGCGGACGTGCTGTCAGCACTACCAACCCTCCATCACGGAGGCGGGTAGCGCCAGCGCGTCCGTACTGCCGCGTTGAGGGGCGCATCTTCCGCTCGCTAGAATCCCGCGAGATTCTAACGCTCGAATCCAAAGCGAGATTCCGGCGCTAGAGTCCACCGCTAGATTCCACAGCGAGAAATCGTGAGAAGATGCCGTCCCACCTGAAAGAAAGAATAGAAGGCCGTGCCGGCACACACGCCGCGGTCCTCGGTAGCGAATTACGGAACAACACCACCCCACAACCTTGCGCAATTCACGTCGCACACACGTTATGTCAAAGGACGTGATGTAAAAGGTAGGGGAGAGGTGCCGTGGTTTCCTATCGAAGGCCGACTCATGCGCCGTACGGCCTGCCAAGAAGAAAGAAGGAACCGTGGAAGGTCCCGAAATCAAGTTTGCTGAAGTCGAAATCGACAACGGCATTCACGGTAAGCGCCACGTGCGCTTTGAAACCGGCCGCCTCGCAAAGCAGGCTGCTGGCTCCGTCCTCGTCACCATCGATGACGAGACCACCCTGCTCTCCGCAACCGCAATCGGCAAGTCTCCCCGCGAGGGCTTCGACTTCTTCCCGCTGACCGTGGATGTGGAAGAGCGCATGTACGCAGGCGGCAAGATCCCCGCATCGTACTTCCGCCGCGAAGGCCGCCCCAGCACCGAAGCAATCCTGGCTGCACGCCTGATTGACCGCCCGCTGCGCCCCGCCTTCACCAAGGGCATCCGCAACGAGGTGCAGGTCGTTGTGACCGTCCTGACCTACGAGCCGGATGAAATCTACAACACCTTCGCAATCAACGCTGCATCCGCATCGACCTCCCTGTCCGGTGCGCCGTTCAACGGCCCCATCGGTGGCGTGCGCATGGCACTGATCGACGGCCAATGGGTCTGCTTCCCCAAGTACTCCCAGCTGGAAAACGCTGTCTTCGACATGGCTGTTGCAGGCCGTATCGTCACCAAGGCTGACGGTACCGAAGACGTCGCAATCATGATGGTTGAGGCAGAAGCAACCGACAACTCCTGGAAGCTCATCAAGGAAGACGGCCAGACCGCCCCCACCGAAGAGATCGTCGCAGAGGGCCTGGAAGCAGCTAAGCCCTTCATCGCAGCACTGTGCAAGGCACAGGCTGACCTGGTGGCTCGCGCAGGCAAGCCCGCCCTGGAACTGCCCTTCTTCGGCGGCCACGGCGAGGACGTCGACGCAGCAGTTGAGGCATTCGCAGCAGACCGCCTGGCAGAGGTGTACTCCATCGCTGGCAAGCAGGAACGCGAAGCAGCAGCAGCCGAGCTGCAGGAAGAGCTCATGGAAGCTCTCACCGGCGAAGGCAAGGAATTTGAAGAGCGCTCCAACGTCTCCGTAGCATTCGCTGCCCTGACCAAGCACGTGGTTCGCCAGCGCATCCTCACCGAGCAGGTCCGTATTGACGGCCGCGGCCTGACCGACATCCGCCAGCTCACCGCTGAGGTTGAAATTCTGCCCCGCGTTCACGGTTCCGCTCTCTTCGAGCGCGGCGAAACCCAGATCATGGGTATCACCACCCTGAACATGCTCAAGATGGAGCAGCAGCTGGATTCCCTGCACCCGGTCAAGTCCAAGCGCTACATCCACCACTACAACTTCCCGCCGTACTCCACCGGTGAGACCGGCCGCGTTGGTTCGCCCAAGCGCCGCGAAATCGGCCACGGTGCACTCGCAGAGCGTGCAATCACCCCGGTGCTGCCCTCCCGCGAAGAGTTCCCCTACGCAATCCGTCAGGTCTCCGAGGCTCTGGGCTCCAACGGTTCGACCTCCATGGGTTCGGTCTGTGCATCGACCCTGTCCCTGCTGAACGCAGGTGTGCCGCTGCGCGCACCCGTTGCAGGTATCGCAATGGGCCTGGTCTCTGACGAGGTTGACGGCGAGACCCGCTACGCAGCCCTGACCGACATCCTCGGTGCGGAAGACGCACTGGGCGATATGGACTTCAAGGTGGCAGGTACCTCCGAGTTCGTGACCGCTATCCAGCTGGACACCAAGCTCGACGGTATCCCCGCATCCGTGCTCGCTGGCGCACTGACCCAGGCACGTGAGGCTCGCCTGCACATCCTCGAGGTGCTCGTCAGCGCGATTGACGCACCGGATGAGATGAGCGAGTTCGCACCGCGCATTATTTCCGTGAAGATCCCGGTCGCCAAGATCGGTGAGGTCATCGGCCCCAAGGGTAAGATGATCAACCAGATCCAGGAAGACACCGGCGCAGACATCTCCATTGAGGACGACGGCACCGTGTACATCGGCGCAGCTGACGGCCCCTCCGCCGAGGCTGCACGTTCGGCAGTGAACGCTATCGCTAACCCGCAGGTTCCCGAGGTTGGCGAACGCTACCTGGGTACCGTGGTGAAGGTGACCGACTTCGGTGCGTTCATCTCCCTGACCCCCGGTAAGGACGGCCTGCTGCACATCTCCGAGATGCGTAAGCTCAACGACGGCAAGCGCGTTGTTGACGCTGAGGACGTTGTCTCCGTGGGCCAGAAGGTCCAGGTGGAGATTACCAAGATTGATGACCGCGGTAAGCTCTCGCTGGCACCGGTTGTTGAGGGTGGCGACGACGAGTAGTCGTAACCCCCACTAAGTGATGAGGGGCGTTCGGCGCACCCGGTGCGGTTCACTCCCCGCCGGATGCGCCGGACGCCCCTTCGCTGTGCTTGCCCTGCATCTTTTGATGCTCACCCGCCCCACCAACTGTTGGACTGCCTACAGATAATAGGGCGGGAAAGCTTACCTTCAGACGTACCTGTTGAAAGGTTCTTCTCTCTATGTCTATTTCCTTGCCCGTCGAGCTTGAGGCGATCGCCGAAGAGCTCAACTACGAGCACGGCCGCCTCATCTACGAGGGTGTGGGCGGTAACGAGGTGCGCCGCTCCATTCTGCCCGGTGGCGTACGCGTGATTACCGAAAAAATGCCCGGTACCCGCGGCGTATCCATCGGATTCTGGGTGGGAGTCGGCTCCCGCGACGAGGCCCCCGGCATGCTCGGCTCCACCCACTTCCTGGAGCACCTGCTGTTCAAGGGCACCGGCACCCGCACCGCCCTGGACATTGCATCCTCCTTCGACGCGGTAGGCGGCGAATCCAACGCCCTGACCGCTAAGGAGCACACCTGCTACTACGCGCGTGTGCTCGACGATGACGCGCCCATGGCGGTGGACGTCATCACCGACATGGTCACCAACGCCCTGCTGGACCCGGCTCACCTGGAGCAGGAACGCGGCGTGATCCTCGAAGAGATCGCGATGGACCAGGACGACCCGACCGACGTCGCTTTTGAGAACTTCGTGGAGCAGCTCATGGGCGAGAACCCGCTGGGCCGCCCCATTGGCGGTACCCCGCAGGAGATTACCGAGGTGCCGCGTGACGCCGTGTGGGAGCACTACAAGCGCTACTACACCCCGGACCGCCTGGTTATTTCTGCCGCCGGTTCGCTTGAGCACAGCACCATGGTCCGCCTCGTGCTGGAGGCGCTGACCCGCTACGGCTGGAACCTGCAGGAGGATGTGGCACCGGCACCGCGTCGCGTGCGTACCGACAGCGGCATTGTTCCGCTGAGCGAGCTGCGTGAGGTGGAGAAGGGCTTCGAACAGACCAACATTGTGATGGGCTGCTCAAGCATTATCGCCGGTGATGACCGCCGCTACGCGATGAGCGTGCTGACCAGCGCGTTCGGCGCGGGCATGTCTTCGCGCCTGTTCCAGGAGATTCGCGAGAAGCGCGGCCTGGCGTACAGCACCTTTGCGTTCTCCGGCGCGTACTCGGACGCTGGCTACTTCGGCATGTACGCGGGCTGCCTGCCCGCTAAGACCGAGCAGGTGCGCGAGGTCATGGGCTACGAGTTCGATAAGCTCGTCACCGCCGGTATTACCGAGGAGGAGCTGACGAAGGTCCGCGGTCAGCTGGCAGGCTCCACCGTGCTCGGTAGCGAGGATTCGGGTTCGCGCATGTCCCGCCTGGGCCGCGCCGAGCTGGATTCGGGCCTGTTCACCAGCACCGATGAGCTGCTGGAGAAGATCCGCGCGGTCTCTCTGGAGGAGGTTCGCGACCTGGCGGCGTACCTGGGGCAGCAGCAGATGATCACCACCATCGTGCGCTAACCCTCAACGTTTACGGCACAAGAATGCCCGTTCCCACACCCCCAATGCGGGGGAGGGAACGGGCATTTTGTGTGTATCGGTATCTATCGAAGAGGCGTTTCCGAGAGGCGCTACCAAGAAGTGCTTCCGGTCGTTCTGCCGCCCATGCTCTTGACGCTCAGCATGAGCGGCAGAACCGAAAAGCCACTGCTGAAAGCTATCCCCAGAACACTACTTCTGAGGGCTACTTCTGTGCTCTACTTCTGTGCTCTACTTCTGTGCCTTGGCGATAGCTTCCATCAGCACCTGCGCGTAGAGTTCCTGACCGGCAGCCTCCGGGTGAACACCATCGGAGGAGAGCAGACCGCTCTGAGTCTGCAGAGCCTGGCGGATCGCAGCGTTCCAATCCGCAATGACCACACGGTCGGGATGCTGAGCCGCAAACTCGCGAATCTTACCGTTCGAGTAATCAATCCAGGTCAGGTTGCGCGGACCGTAACCGGTCACCAGCACCAGCTTAGAATCGGCGGGCATAGCAGCCAGCACCTGATCAAGCTGACCGTCCAGAATAGTCGAGTTAGCGGTCACCGACAGTACGAAGGTCTTACGAATCTTACCGCTTGAACCCATGGACTGAATCAGCGGCAGAGCCTTAGCGATGGTGCGCGCCTCCGCCGCATCAATCTGCGCCTCGGGCATCTTGTCGTACAGCTCGGGGGACACAGCCACCACAATGGAGTCACCCACAATGGTCACCTTCGAAGAATCCACCGAACCGGTTGCACCCTTCGACGCCGAGGGGCTTGCAGAAGCCTTCGCGTCCTTACCGGCAGCAGAAGCACTCGGGTTTGCAGAGGCGCTCGCAGCCTGCGCCTCCTGACGAGCCTTCAGACGCTCAGCGGCGGCACGCTTGCCGTCCTCAACGGCCTGCTGGGCGGTAGTCATCGCCGGGGCAGTATGCACCGACAGACCGGTCGCAGCGGCAGCCACCACAACAGCCATAATCACCGAAACCGGCAGGAGCCTCGTGCGTGAAGACTGGAACAACGCCATGAAACGGTTCGCGCTACCGCGGAAACCGTAACGGCGAATCGGGGTCTCAACCCAGCGGTACGACATCTCCGCAATAGCGAAGGTCGCCACCAGAACGCCCACGTTCACCAGCGGGGAGCGGTCCGCACCCATCAGGTAGTGCATGACCACGGCAAGCGGCCAGTGCCACAGGTACAGGCCGTAGGAACGTTCGCCCACCCAGCGCAGGGGAGCGAAGTTCAGCAGGCGGCGCAGCATTTCGGAGGCGCCAGCGAGCATATCGGGCAGCATACCCTGAATCACGCCGAGCGCCAGCAGGGAGGCGCCGAACAGGCCCCAGGGAATCGCGCCGGGTGCCGACTCGGGAACCAGAATCGCGTAGGGAATCAGCGCGAATAGGGACAGCCAGCTGATCATGACGCGGGCGAAAGCGACCAGGCCGAAGGGCTGAGCCACACGGTACAGCACGGACTGCTGAAGCGGCGGGTACAGCGACCAGGGGCGCGCAAACGCCAGCAGCGCACCGAGCAACAGTCCGTACAGGTGAGTGTCGGTGCCGTAGTAGACGCGGCTAATGGGGGCACCGGACATCAGCAGTGCGGTGGCGGTGCTCAGCGACGCAATAATACCGAGCACCATGACCACGCTGAAACGACGCCACGAACGGCGTAGCAACACCCCGGCGCCAACAATCAGCAGGGGCCAGACCACGTAGAACTGTTCTTCCACCGCCAGGGACCAGAAGTTCGTGAAGAGCTCCGGGGAGGTCTGCGCGAAGTAGTCGTTACCGGCAAAAATAGAAATCCAGTTGGACGAGAAGGTCGCCGCACCGGCAAGCTGGCGGCCCAGATTCACCTGAATATCGCCGCCAATGAGCAGGCTGACCGGTCCCATGACCAGAATCAGCAGGGTAATGGCGGGAAGCAGACGGCGGGCACGGCGAATCCAGAAGTTGCCCAGGGCAATTTTGCCGGTGAGCGCACCCTCACGCAGAAGCAGAGAGGTAATCAGGAAACCGGAGATGACGAAGAAGATATCCACGCCAATCATGCCGCCCGGTAGCACGGTGGGCCAGAAATGGTACACCATCACGAGGAGCACAGCGATTGCTCGCAGGCCGTCCAGACCCGGCAGAATATAACGCCGGTTAGCCTCATCTGGACGCACGGAGGATGTAAAGAGGGACTTCATACTGTGAAAGCACTCCGTAGGATGGAAAATAGAGAAATACTTCCTAATTATATGGTTGCTATCTATAGATAACGTATTAAACGGCTTATATGACGGTTAGATTATTGCGCTTTTTATGCCGTTGAGGTTCCGTGGGGCATCTCACCCAGTGTGTACGATGACGCCCAGCGCGTTCGGACAGGGGATAATAGGGGCTGTATGCCGCAAAAGCCCCATAGTCGGGGTGCACAAAAGCTACGGAGGAGAGAATCATGGCCCACGAGGGCGACGAAAAAATCTGGAAGGTAGCGGTACTCGGCGCCGCAGGCCGTATGGGCTCTGAGGCGGTGCACGCCGTCAACACCTCCGCAGACATGGACCTGGTGGCGGCACTGGGCCGCGGCGACGACCTGCAGGAGCTGGTTGATGCCGGCGCAGAGATTGTTATTGACCTGACCGTTCCCGAGTCCAGCGAGGCGAATGTGCGCTTCGCGGTGGAGCACGGTATGCACGCTGTGGTGGGTACGACCGGTTGGACCCCCGAACGCCTGGACTCCCTGCGCGAGCTGCTGGTAGAGCACCCCGAGGTGGGTGTGCTCATCGCCCCGAACTTTGCGATTGGTTCGATCCTCGCCACCGAGTTCGCGGCGAAGGCGGCACGCTACTTCGAATCGGTAGAGATCATCGAGATTCACCACCCCAACAAGGTGGACGCCCCCTCCGGTACCGCTGTGCACACCGCCCGCAAGGTGGCTGCCGCCCGTGCGGAGGCTGGCGTGGGTCCGAGCCCGGACGCCACCACCTCCGATCCTTTGGGTTCACGCGGTGCCGTGGTCGACGATATTCACGTGCATGCGGTGCGTCTGCGCGGTATGGTGGCTCACCAGGAGATTCTGCTGGGTGACCCCGGCCAGCAGCTGGTGATTCGTCACGATTCCTTTGATCGTGCCTCCTTTATGCCCGGCGTGCTGTTGGGCGTGCGTGAGGTGGCGGCGCATCCGGGTTTGAGCGTGGGCTTGGACGCCTACATGGATTTGTCCTAGGAGAGAGTATTGTCTGAACAGACTTCGCCTGAGAATTTGCAGGCATCTTCTGAGCCTCGTAGCCCCTGGTGGACTTCGCTACGCCTGTGGAGCGTCTGCGCGTGCGTGCTGATGGTGCTGACTGTGCTGATTCTGCCGTTGCCGCTGACGGTGCGCGCCTCTATTTTGGGCGTGCTGATTTTTAGTGCCGTCTTTGTGACAGTGGATGCTGGCGGTTGGGGTAAGACCTTCGCGGCGTTGACCTGCGCCCTGTTGACCCTGTACCTGGCGCATATTGCGCAGCAGGGCTTCGTGATGCTCACCTCCGGTTCTGTGGCTGGCATTGTGCTTGGCGCGGGTATGATTCTACTGCCGACTCTGGGTGCATGGGCGCTGGTGCGTGAGGTGCTTTTCGGTGCCCGTATTCAGCGTATGGCTCATGAGCTTGTGGCTTCGGGCGAGCTGGCGGAGGATACCCTGCCGCGCACCCCCTCCGGCCGTGTGGACCGTGAGGCTGCGGCGGTGGAGTTTGAGAGCTTCGCGGCGGCGGTGGAACAGGAGCCGAATAACTGGAAGGCGTGGTTCAACCTGGCGTGCATGTACGATGCGGGCGGTGAGCGTAAGCGTGCTCGCGCGGCGATGCGTAACGCGTGGGCGTTGCGTTCGGGCGGCCAGGTGAAGGGTATGCGCTAGGGGCTGCCGCGGTGGCCCATCCTTAATGCCGCATTTATTTTCGGTGTGCGGTTGGTAGATAGCGCCGAGGCTTCGCGCTCGGTTTCATCGTTCCTGTGGGGGAATCTCCGCGAAAGTACCGCGGGTTTGAAAAAGTCCGAATAGTAGAACATGCATGAAAACTTATGCGTTCTGTAGCAAAAATCTGCAGTTCGGGCGTACTCTGGACATATGTCTGAGAACCTTTCGAACCCCGGTACTTTTGTTGAACCCGTCTTCGGTCGCCTCCTGACCGCAATGGTGACCCCCTTCGCGAAGGACGGCTCCGTTGACGAAAAGCAGGTCGTAGACCTGGCGAACTACCTTGTGGAGAACGGCCACGATGGCCTGGTGGTCTGCGGTACCACCGGCGAATACTCCACCATGACCGATGACGAGAATGAGCGCGTCTTCCAGATTGTGAAGGATACCGTCGGTTCTCGCGCGAAGATTATTGCCGGTGTTGGTTCGAACGATACCGCGCATACTATTGAGCTGGCGCACCGCGCCGAAAAGATTGGTGTGGACGGCCTGCTGGTTGTGACCCCGTACTACAACAAGCCGACTCAGCCGGGTGTCTACGCCCATTTTGCGACCGTTGCTCAAGCAACTGAGACCCCCGTCATGCTTTATGATATTCCGGGTCGTGCGGGCATCCCCATCGCACCCGAAACCTACCGTCGCCTGGCAGAAATTGATAGTATTGTAGCGGTGAAAGACGCCAAGGCAGACTTCGGTGCCGCAACCGAGGTCATGGCAACCACCGACCTGCACTACTACAGCGGCGACGACGGACTGACCCTTCCCTGGATGGCAATGGGTGCCGTCGGCCTCGTTTCGGTGACCGCACATGTGGCACCCGGACTCTTCCGTGCCCTCATTGATGCTGTCGTTGCACAGGATTTGGTGGAGGCGCAGCGTCTTCACCTGGAACTGACTCCGATTGTCCGAGCAACCATGGGCCGTGCCCCCGGTTGCGTTGCCGCCAAGGAAATTCTTTCCTGGCAGGGTGTGCTGGATGAGCCCGTCGTTCGCCTGCCGCACGTACTCTCCGAACTGGAGGTTGCCCAGACGATGCGAGCTGACCTGCTCTCCTCGAGCATCGCTCACACCCTGAAAACGCCTAAACTTTAACGCAGAACCTGCACAACTATTCGTGCAGAGCGCGTATATATAGAGGACTTCGGCTATCGTACGCCCCGCCCTCGGGACGCATAAGATAGCCAACGGACGCGGACTCCACACCTAACACTAGGTGAGGGGTCCGCTCTGGCGTATTGCCGCGGTTTACCGTCGATGATTCGGCCCACCCACTCAGACAGGGGCCCAGCTTAGGTAGAGGCACCCGAGCAGTACGCCCCGAATACTTTTCAATACTTTCGGTGATTTGGACGCACCGGCAGCACATCCGCAGCCTCGGCACGTGAGAGCCGAATCAGCTGGAGTGTTTGCGGTACGAAGCGTCGCCTACGAATCACAGACATCACAAGAAAACATAGAAGAAAGAGGAGACACACGATGAGCGTCTTTGAAGCAAATCTTCCCCTCCCGCCCCGCCTGAAGAAGGACACCCTGCGCGTGGTGCCCCTGGGCGGCCTGGGCGAAGTCGGTCGTAACATGACCGTGTACGAAATTAACGGCAAGCTGCTGATTGTTGACTGCGGCGTGCTCTTCCCCGAAGAGTCCCAGCCCGGCGTGGACCTGATCCTGCCCGACTTCAGCTACATTGTTGACCGTCTGGACGACGTGGTCGCCATGGTTCTGACCCACGGCCACGAGGACCACATCGGCGCGGTTCCCTACCTGCTGCGCCGCCGCCCCGACATCCCCCTGGTCGGTTCCGAACTGACCCTGGCGCTGGTTGAGGCGAAGCTCGCCGAGCACCGCATCAAGCCCTACACCCTCGCGGTGAAGGAGCACCAGGTGGAGCGTTTCGGCCCGTTCGAGTGCGAGTTCGTTGCGGTGAACCACTCGATTCCGGATGCGCTGGCTGTCTACATCCGCACCCAGGCGGGTAAGGTCCTGCACACCGGTGACTTCAAGATGGACCAGCTGCCGCTGGACGGCCGCATCACCGACCTGCGCCACTTCGCCCGCCTGGGCGAGGAGGGCGTGGACCTGTTCCTGCCGGACTCCACCAACGCTGAGGTCCCCGGCTTCACCCCGACCGAGAAGCACATCGGTCCGGTGTTGTCGAACGTTTTCCGTGACGCAAGCGGCCGCATCATTGTGGCGTCCTTCTCCTCGCACGTTCACCGCGTGCAGCAGGTACTGGACGCAGCCGCTGAGCGTGGCCGCAAGGTCGTGCTCGTGGGCCGCTCCATGGTGCGTAACATGACTATCGCTGAGAAGCTGGGCTACCTGAAGGTTCCCGACAACGTGCTGGTGGACCTGAAGAAGGTTGACGACTACCGTCCCGACCAGATCGTGATGATGTGCACCGGTTCGCAGGGCGAGCCGATGGCAGCGCTGTCGCGTATGGCGAACGGCGACCACAAGATTCAGATTGAGCCCGGCGACACCGTGGTGCTCGCGTCCTCGCTGATTCCCGGTAACGAGACCAGCGTCTTCCGCATCATTAACGCCCTCATGAAGCTGGGCGCTAACGTGGTGCACAAGGGCAACGCGAAGGTTCACGTGTCTGGCCACGCTGCCGCCGGTGAGCTGCTGTACTGCTACAACATTCTCAAGCCGAAGAACGTTATGCCGGTTCACGGTGAGGTTCGCCACCTGATTGCCAGCGGCGACCTGGCGATGGAGACCGGCGTTCCGAAGAAGAACGTGCTGCTCTGCGAGTCCGGCACCGTCGTGGATCTGCGCGATGGCGTGGCGTCCGTGGTGGGCGAGGTTCCCTGCGAGTACCTGTACGTTGACGGCCGCTCCGTCGGTGAGGTGACCGAGAGCGACTTGAAGGACCGCCGCATCCTGGGTGAAGAGGGCTTCGTGTCTATCGTGACCGTCATTGACCGCGCAACTAAGCGCGTGGTGACCGGCCCGGATATTCACGCTCGCGGTATCGCTGAGGACGACTCGGTCTTTGACGAGATTGTTCCGAAGATTACCGCCGCGCTAGAGGATGCTCTGCACCGTGCGCCCGAGAAGGTGCACACCGTGCAGCAGCTGCAGCAGATTGTGCGCCGCACCATCGGTGCCTGGATTTCTCGCCGTCTGCGCCGCAAGCCCATGATTGTTCCCGTGGTTGTTGAGAACACCTCGAAGGCCGCGAAGGCTGCGAAGAACTAACATTCTGCGCGAGGCGAGCTGCCCGTCATAGCGAAAAGGCGGGGTCGATACGTTGTGTCGGCCCCGCCTGCCGTGTATCTGCAGAACGTGTGGGCGAAAGCTGAGCGAAAGTTGTGCGAAAGCTACGCGAAAGCGAACACGGTGGGGGAGAAGCACCTCATGAGCTCCCTAACGATGCCCGCATAGGCACCGGGCGAGGCTCACTTTTTAGCTCACTGATAACGAAAGAATCGGTACATTAACGGGAAGGTTGATACCCTAAAAGGTATGGCTCCACGGACCACGAAGGGTCGTAACACGACCTCTACTAAAGCAAACACTAAGAAGACCACCCGCAAGCGCACCACCTCCCGAGGCGGTGCCCAGCGCGGTGCCAACGCGACGAACCCTGTAGCGGGCGCTATCTCCTCCGTCTGGCTGAGCATCGCTCACGCTATCGGTGGGCTCTTCCGCTCCATTGGCGCGGTGCGCACCGACCTTGCGCCCGAAGACCGCCGCGACGGCGGCGCGCTCACCATCCTGCTGTTCGGCCTTATCAGCGCCGGAGTGGAGTGGTACAACTGGCGCGCCCACACCTCCCTCGGTTTGTTGCGAGCGCCCCTGGACGCCTGGCACACCATGCTGGGCGGTATTTTCGGTCAGGGCGCCCTGCTGATTCCGGTGTTCTGCCTCATCATGGCGTGGTGTGTTTTCCGTGGACCTGACCTGATTAAACGTAATAACCGCGTGGCGTTGGGTTCCTTCATCATGCTGGTGGCGACCTCCCTGTTCTTTGCTCGCCATGCGGGTCACCCGACTTTTGCGGATGGTTTTAACGCCGTCTGGGCTGGTGGCGGCGTGGCTGGCGTGCTGCTGGGCACCCCCATTGTGCGTGTGAGCGGCGGTATTGCGTTCGTTGAGATTCTGATTCACCTGCTGCTGGGTATTGCCGGTCTGATGGTTCTGACGAACACTCCGATTCGTCAGGTGGTGCCGCGTACCCTGCACCTGGTCGGTTTGGCTCTGGGTGAGAAGCCCAATGGCACGACTCGAACCTCCGTGAAGGATAGCCCTTCGGATGCGACTCAGACCGTGGATCTGAACGCTGAGGAGCACGACCGCAGCTACCTGTACGAGGATGAGAAGCCAGCGCGCACGGCTCAGAAGTCTGGCGGCCTGTTCTCTCGTCTGCGCGGCTGGTTGGGCTTTGCCCCTGCTGAGTCGACCGATTCTTCCCTGGACGAGTACGCCGGTGATGAAGCGTTCGTGAGCGCCGTGGTGGATGAGACTCACCCGGAGACCACGCAGATGCCGGTACAGCCCGCGGATTCGGCACAGGATTCTGCGCAGGGATCGGCTCAGCAGACGCGCCCGGCGGCTAAGCCGAACCGCCTGTCTCGCCTGCCGGGTCGCCTCAACCAGGCACCGGCCGCGCAGGGTGCTTCTGCACAGGGTAGTTCTGCGCAGAGTAGTTCTGCGCAGGGCACTTCTACGCAGAACAGTGCTTATTCGAGTAGCCCTGACCTCTTCGACGTTGAGGCATCGGATGCACCCGCAGCTCGTCTGGACCAGGTGCAGCGCGCCGCCGTGGCGAACGGCCGCGTGAACCGTATTCCGGGTGAGGAGCCCCTCTTTGACGTTGAGGCATACGACGGCTTCGGCGCTTCTGAGGAAGCTGCACCGCAGACGAAGCCTCACCAGACGGTTAACCCTGCACAGTCTGCAGCACGGCCCGCATCCCAGGCTCCTGCCGCACCCGCTGCTCAGCCTCCGATTCCGACCCGCATGCACTCGCCGGGTGCGCACCCGAAGAATGCGGCTCCCGCGGCTTCGCGAGCGCCCGAGGCTGGCGCATCCCGCCCGCTGCAGAACAACACTCAGGTGGCAACCACCGAGCAGGCGCGCGGTGAGCAGGTTGTT
>ERZ772911.23-NODE-23-length-26264-cov-3.80209_pt1 | contig 26264 bp, 16 predicted proteins | sample MGYA00512120_ERZ772911 | MGnify/ENA primary metagenome ERZ772911 (study PRJEB29015, sample SAMEA2738044) | human oral metagenome | biome: human oral; feature: human-associated habitat; material: saliva | place: China | collected 2233 ...
TCGAAGACGGAATCGACACCTACCCCGTCAATGCCACCCCCGCAACCGCATTCAACGGCTCCGTCGAACGCATGCTCAGCCAGGTCGGCGACCTCATCCAGAAGCAGTGGACCGTTCTCGCCCTCACCAACGGCCGCGGCTCCACCGACCGACTCATTGACCTCTTCCACTCCGGCGAAGGGGCACCCGCCGTACCCGCAGCCCGCCGAACCAGCCTCGAAGCGGACCCCGCCGGCGACATCGAACACGGCATCGTTGAGGTGTGCGAGGCGCCCGCCTCCGCAGGCTTCCTGATTGAGGAGGCGAAGCTCGCCGTCTTCACCGAAGCCGAACTGCTCGGCCGCCGCGGAACCTACGCACCCCGAGGTGCCGCCGGACAGAAATTCAAAACGCGTCGCCGCCGCAACGCCGTCGACCCGCTCGCGCTGAACCCCGGCGACTACGTGGTGCACGAACGCCACGGCATCGGCAGGTTCGTTGAGATGACCTCCCGCCCGGTGGCTGGCGCCTCCCCGGTCAACGGCGTGCAGCCCATGAAGGAATACCTGGTCATCGAGTACGCCCCCGCCAAGCGCGGCGGCGCACCCGACCGCCTCTTCGTGCCCTCCGACCAGCTGGACCTCATCTCCAACTACGTGGGTGGCGAGAACCCGAGCCTGTCCAAGATGGGCGGTAGCGACTGGGCTAAGACCAAGTCCCGCGCTCGCAAGGCAGTCAAGGAAATCGCCGCCGACCTGGTGAAACTCTACTCGGCACGCCAGGCGTCGCGCGGTCACGCCTTCGCACCCGATACCCCCTGGCAGCGAGAGCTGGAAGAGTCCTTCCCCTACAACGAGACTCCCGACCAGCTCACCGCCATCCACGAGGTGAAGGAAGACATGGAGAAAGAAATCCCCATGGACCGCCTCATCTCCGGCGACGTGGGCTTCGGCAAAACCGAGGTCGCCGTACGTGCCGCATTCAAGGCGGTACAGGACGGTAAACAGGTTGCGGTGCTCGTGCCCACGACCCTGCTCGCCCAGCAACACTACGAGACGTTCAGTGAGCGTTTCTCGGGCTTCCCCGTGAAGATTCGCGTGCTCTCCCGCTTCCAGAAGGCGAAAGAAACCCGCCAGATTACCGAAGAAATCGCATCCGGTGCGGTGGACGTGGTGATCGGCACGCACCGCATCCTCTCGGACAGCGTAGTGTTCAAGGACCTGGGCCTGGTCATCATTGACGAGGAACAGCGCTTCGGTGTGGAGCACAAGGAAAAGCTCAAGCAGATGCGCACCAACGTGGACGTGCTCGCCATGAGTGCAACCCCCATTCCTCGCACCCTGGAAATGTCGCTCACCGGTATTCGCGAGACCTCCACCCTCGCCACCGCGCCGGAGGAACGCCACCCCGTGCTCACCTTCGTGGGCCCGCGAACCGACAGCCAGATTACCGCCGCAATCCGCCGCGAGCTCATGCGTGAAGGACAGGTGTTCTTCGTGCACAACCGTGTGGCTGACATTGACGAAGTTGCAGCCGAAATCGGCAAGCTCGTGCCGGAGGCGCGCATCGCCACCGCCCACGGCCGCATGAGTGAATCGCGTCTGGAGCAGATCATTGTGGACTTCTGGGAGCGTCGCTTTGATGTGCTGGTCTGCACCACCATCGTTGAGACCGGCCTGGATATTTCGAACGCGAACACCCTCATTGTTGACCACGCCCAGAACTACGGTCTGAGCCAGCTGCACCAGCTGCGTGGACGTGTGGGTCGTGGCCGCGAGCGCGCCTACGCCTACTTCCTGTACCCGGTGGATAAGACCCTCGGCGAGATTGCGCACGAGCGTCTGAAGGCTGTGGCGACCCATAACGAGCTGGGTGCGGGCCTGCAGCTGGCCATGAAGGACCTGGAGATTCGCGGTGCCGGCAACCTGCTCGGCGGCGAACAATCCGGCCATATTGCCGGCGTTGGTTTTGACCTGTACCTGCGCCTGGTTGGTGAGGCCGTGGCGAACTACCGCGGCGAGAAGGAAGAGCGAGAGGTCGAGACGAAGATCGACCTGCCCGTCAACGCGCATATCCCGCACACCTACATTGACTCGGAGCGCCTGCGTCTGCAGGCCTACCGCCAGATCGCAGCCGCCGATACCGAAGAGAAGATCGCGGAGGCACGCGAGGAACTGGTCGACCGTTACGGCGAACTGCCGGAGGCGGTAGAGAACCTGCTTGCCGTGGCGACGGTGCGTATGCACGCCCGTGCCGCTGGTATTCACGAGCTGGTGGTGATGGGCCCGAAGGTGCGCGTGGTGACCGCTACGCCGCTGCCGGAGTCCCGCCAGATGCGTCTGAAGCGCGTGTACCCGGGTTCCACGCACGCCCAGCCGAAGGGTATGGACACCTGGCTGACTCTGGTGCCGCGCCCGAAGACCATGCCGGTTGGCGGCAAGGATCTGGTGGACGGCGCGATGCTGCAGTGGGCCGAGAAGTTCATCAACTCGATTTATGCCGAGAAACCGCAGGCTCTCGAAGAGTAGGGGAGTGCCCCGTCTAACCGGCATGCCCCAAGCAAATGCTCGCCGTGCAGGTTGCCACAATATGGCATATCTGCACGGCGAGTGCGTTTGCCCCGTAGCGGCGGCATAGCTCACAATTAAGGCATGACTTCAAAGGTGAACTATGCATCTCAGCGAATTGTAATTATTGGTGGCGGCCCCGGTGGCTACGAGGCAGCGATGGTGGCTGCCGCATCCAACGCGGACGTGACTCTGATTGAGCGCAATGCCATTGGTGGCTCCGCCGTTCTGACCGACGTTGTGCCCTCTAAGACCCTGATCGCTACGGCGGATATGATGACCCGCTTCTCCGAGGCAGGTAGCTTGGGCATTGAGAACACGAAGGGCAAGGCACCTCAGCTGCGTGTTGATATGGACCGCGTGAACCGCCGAGTCCGCGACCTGGCTCAGCAGCAGTCTGCCGACATCAAGCGTGCCCTGGCTTCTGCTGGTGTGAAGATTATTCACGGTACCGGTAAGCTCCTGGACCGCCACACCGTTCAGGTGACTGATGAGGCTGGTCTGGTCTACCCCCTGCAGGCGGACTTTGTGCTGCTGTCGGTGGGTACGCATCCGCGTGAAATGGCGACCGGTATGCCTGACGGCGAGCGCATCCTGACCTGGACTCAGCTGTACAACCTCTCCGAGGTTCCCGAGGAGCTGATTGTGATTGGTTCGGGTGTGACCGGTGCGGAGTTCGCCTCGGCATATAACGGTCTGGGTTCTAAGGTGACTCTGGTGTCTTCGCGTGACCGCGTGCTTCCCGGCGAGGACGAGGACGCAGCCCGCGTGCTGGAGGACGTTTTTGAACGTCGCGGCGTGCGAGTGATGCCGCGTTCTCGTGCCGCTGCTGTTGAGCGCACCGAGGACGGCACCGGCGTGATTGTGACCCTGTCGGATGGCCGTAAGGTCTCTGGCACTCACTGCCTGGTGGCTATTGGTTCGATTCCGAACACTGAGGATTTGGGCCTGGAAGCTGCCGGTGTGGAGCAGACCTCGAGCGGCCACATCAAGGTGGACGGTGTGTCCCGCACGAGCGTGAACAGCATTTACGCCGCTGGTGACTGCACGGGCGTGTACCCGTTGGCTTCCGTGGCTGCGATGCAGGGCCGTATTGCTATGGCGCACATCCTCGGTGACGCGGTGCGCCCGCTGCGCACCGATAAGGTTGCCGCGAACATCTTCACCTCCCCGGAGATTGCAACCGTTGGTGTGAGTGAGAAGGATCTGTCTGAGGGTGCCTACCGTGGCGACGCAGTGACCCTGCAGCTGAGCACTAACCCGCGCGCGAAGATGATGGCGATGCGCGATGGCTTTGTGAAGATTTTTGCTCGCCGCCACTCCGGCACCGTTATCGGTGGCGTGGTGGTTGGTCAGCGTGCTTCTGAGCTGATTTACCCCATTGCCCTGGCGGTGGAGAAGAAGCTCGCGGTGGATGACCTGGCGGATACCTTCACGGTTTACCCCTCGCTCTCTGGCTCTATTGCTGAGGCTGCTCGCAAGCTGCACACTCGCGGCCTGTAAGCATCAACCTGTTAGGTGCTGAGCCGGGCGTTGCCCGCCTGGCGCAGTACCCCGGAAGAAAACATTAAAGCGGTGGGGGCCGCCTCCTGAATCTAAGGAATTCAGGAGGCGACCCCCACCGCTTTGCCGTCAATAGGCGTTAGCTGCTCGAAGCGTTACTTCGTGGTGCTGACGGCGTTCATGTCCACGTCACGGGTTTCGTGAGTGAGCAGGATGAAGACAACGCTCAGGATCGAAGCGAACGCCAGGTAGCCGCCCACAGCGCCTACACCGTAGGAGGTGTTCAGCCACACTGCTACGAACGGGGTCAGTGCCGCACCGAGGATGGACGCCACGTTGTAGGCGATACCGCTGGCGGTGTAGCGCACGTTGGTGGGGTACAGCTCCGGCAGGTATGCGGACATGGAACCGAAGGACAGACCCATCAGGCACATACCGATAAAGATGAAGAGGGTAACCACGGTTGCGTTCGCGTTCTGACCGGTACCAACGACGGAAGGGGAGATGAACAGCCCGAAGGACAGACCGAAGACCGCCATAGCGACGGTGGTCCACAGCTGCTGGGTGCGGCGGCCGTACTTATCAGCCAGCCAACCCGAGATCGGGATGAAGATCGCGAAGCCGGTAATGGAAATCAGCTGAATAATCAGGAACTCGCGGTAGGGGATAGCCAGACCGCCCTTATCGACCTTGCCGATGCCGTAGGAGAGAACCCAGGCGGTCATCAGGTAGAACAGCACGTAGCACGCCACCATGATGAAGGTACCCTGAATCATGGGCCACCAGGCGACCTTGAACGCCTCAACGAGCGGGGTCTTAACCTTCTCGTTGTTAGCGGCAGCCTTGGCGAAGACGGGGGTCTCCTCCAGCTTGAAACGAACGTACAGACCCACGGCGACCATCACGATGGACATCAGGAAGGGAATACGCCAACCCCAGATGAGGAAGGGGTGATCAAAGTTCTTAGCGTCGGTTGCGGAGTTGAAGGAAATCCAGCTGGTCAGCAGCAGCATGAAGCCGTTTGCGAAGACGAAGCCGATGGGCGCACCGAGCTGAGGCCACATGGCGGCGCGTGCACGCTTACCATCCTCAGCGTATTCGCTGGCGAGCAGCGCCGCGCCGGACCATTCGCCGCCCAGACCCAGGCCCTGGCAGAAACGCATAATGGTCAGCATGGTCGGTGCCCACAGACCAATCTGGTGGTAGGTGGGCAGCAGGCCGATGATGAAAGTCGCCAGACCCATGGTCAGTAGCGCACCGACGAGGGTTGCTTTACGACCGATCTTGTCACCGAAGTGACCGAAGACAATGGAACCGAGGGGACGCGCGATGAAGGCGACGCCGAAGGTTGCGAAGGATGCCAGAAGCTCGGTGGTTGCGTCCTTCGAGGGGAAGAACAGCACGGGGAACACTGCCACTGCTGCGGTGGCGTAAATGTAGAAATCGTAGAACTCGATGGTGGTACCAACGAGCGAGGCGAGAATAACTCGACTGCGAGGAGTCGTATTCTTCACCGATGCAGCGGACGCTTTCGTGTCGGGTGCAGAGGTGCTCATGAGGAAAACTCCCGAAAAGGTGAACTGTGTGTACAGATGGAGCCTGAGGTAGGTGTTCCATTACCGGTTGGCGCGGGAGGCGGGTGTGCCGTAGGCGCGTGCCGGGTGCTGCGACCGCACCGGGTGGGGTGCGGTGGGCGTAGGAATCTGAAAGGCCCCTCTAAAGTGCAACATTATAACTCTGTTCAGAAAAGACCCAACAAATACAGCCACTATTTGGACGTAATCGCAAATAGATAGTCGCTCAAACCCCACAGAAACAGACAGGAACGGACACAGAAAATCCCCCGGAAAGATACGAGGCAGGACCTCATACCCTTCCGGGGGATTCGTATAGCCTATAGCGCTCGCGAGACCGCGGTATCGCGGCGAAGCGTTACTTGATGGTCGCCAGCACCGCACCGGAGGTGACGGTATCGCCGGCCTTAGCGGACAGACCCGAAACCTTACCCGCCTTGTGCGCGGTAATGGGCTGCTCCATCTTCATAGCCTCCAGCACCAGAATCAGGTCGCCCTCAGCGACGGTGTCGCCGTCAGAAGCCGCCACCTTCACGATGGTGCCCTGCATGGGGCTGGTCAGCTCGTCGCCGCCACCCTTCGCCGCGCTACGTGCCGAACGGGACTTGCGGGTCTTGGCAGCGGGCTTAGCGGCAGGCTTCGCGCCACCGCTCAGGTCCGGCAGGGACACCTCCATGCGCTTGCCGTTGACCTCAACGACCACGGTGGTGCGCTCATCCTCATCGGAATCCACGCTGCCGGGCGCACCGGAGTACATGGGGATAGTGTTGTTGAACTCGGTCTCAATCCAGCGGGTGTGCACCTTGAAATCGCCGCCCTCAGCCGGTGCGAAAGCGGGATCATCCAGCACGACGCGGTGGAACGGAATGACGGTGGGCATACCCTCAATGGTCAGCTCAGCCAGGGCACGGCGGGCACGCTGCAGAGCCTGCTTGCGATCCGCGCCGGTGACAATAAGCTTAGCCAGCATGGAGTCGAAGTTACCGCCGATAACGTCGCCAGCCACGAAGCCGGAATCCCAGCGAACACCGGGGCCGGTGGGTACGGTCATCTTCTCGATGGTGCCGGGGGCGGGCATGAAGGAACGGCCCGCATCCTCACCGTTAATACGGAACTCGAAGGAATGACCGCGCAGAACCGGGTCCTTCTCCTCAATCTTCTCGCCGCGGGCAATACGGAACTGCTCGCGAACCAGGTCCAGACCGGAAATCTCCTCGGAAACGGGGTGCTCCACCTGCAGTCGAGTGTTCACCTCAAGGAAGGAGATCGTGCCGTCGGTGCCAACCAGGAACTCACAGGTGCCGGCGCCCTGGTAGCCAGCCTCACGCAGAATCGCGCGGGATGCCTCGTACAGGCGCTCATTCTGCTCATCGCTCAGGTAGGGGGCGGGCGCCTCCTCAACGAGCTTCTGGTTGCGGCGCTGCAGGGAGCAGTCACGGGTGGAAACCACCACGACGTTGCCGTGCGCATCCGCCAGGCACTGGGTCTCAACGTGGCGGGGCGAATCCAAGAAACGCTCGATGAAGCACTCACCGCGACCGAACGCCGCGGTAGCCTCACGAACAGCGGACTCGTACATCTCAACGATGCTCTCGCGGTCGCGTGCCACCTTAATGCCGCGGCCACCGCCACCAAATGCGGCCTTCACCGCAATGGGCAGACCGTGCTCATCCGCGAAGGCGACAACCTCATCGGCGGACTTGACCGGGTCCTTGGTGCCGGGCACCAGGGGAGCGCCCACCTTCTGCGCGATGTGGCGGGCTGCCACCTTATCGCCCAGCTGGGTAATGGACTCGGGGGAGGGGCCAATCCAGGTCAGGCCAGCGTCAATGCACTTCTGCGCGAACTGCGCGTTCTCAGAGAGGAAACCGTAGCCGGGGTGCACGGCGTCAGCACCGGAGCGGAGAGCAATCTCAATGAGCTTGTCCATGACCAGGTAGGACTGTGCCGCGGTGGCGCCGCCGAGAGCGTAGGCTTCATCGGCAAGCTTCACGTGCTGGGAATCGCGGTCGGGGTCAGCGTAGACGGCGACGGTCTGCAGGCCCTCATCGCGGGCTGCACGAATCACGCGGACAGCAATTTCACCGCGGTTAGCGATCAGAATCTTGCTGACCGGGCCGGTGTGACGGCCGGGGACTGCAGTAAATTTCTTGGCGGCTTCTGCCTGGTGCTGAGTCACTTAAAGCTCTCCTTTAATCTCCTGCTCCAAGGATACATCGGCAGGATTGGCGAATATAACGCGCATCATACTGTTCTATCTTATCGATTGGTGTTCAATAATGTGTATTCCAGAGCGCGCTTTGAGACAGATTTATACGATTACGCTGAATCTAATCCTCGTTGTGGGGCGCTAGCCACAACTCGGTTACCGCAACCTCGCGGCGGCGCAACATATCGCGTAGCGCGTGGATGGACAGGCCCACCACCGTGTGGAACTCACCCTCAATACCGCGAATAAACGCCGAACCGTAGCCATCCAGGGTAAAGGAACCGGCTACCCAGAGCGGCTCGCCGGTAGCAATGTACGCCTCAATCTCTTCGGGGCTGAGCGTATCGAAGTGGACGGTAGCGCTGCGTAGCTCAGAAACAGTGGGCAGCTCGGCACCCGGCTCAATGCCGCGCAAATCCACGAGCGCGTGACCGGTATGCAACACACCGTAGTTGCCGCTCATGGCGCTGATGCGCTCGCGCGCCGCCTCGGCAGTGTGCGGCTTGCCGTAGGCAACACCCTCAAACTCAAAGACCGAATCGCACCCCAGAACCAGCGCATCGCGCACACCCTCGGCGGCAAGTTCGGCGGCAACAGCCTGCGCCTTCAACTGCGCCAGCAGGGAGGCGGTCTCAGCCGGAGTGAGTCCCGCACGTCCCTGCGCTCGCGCCTGTTCATTGGCGGCGGCGAGCGCGGCGTCCTCATCTACGGAGGAGACACGCACCGTGAACGCGATGCGGGAGTCTTCCAGGAGCTTGCGGCGCGCCGGGGAGGCGGAGGCAAGAATCAGTCGGGTCGGTGAAGGGCTGGTAGTCATGGATTCTATTTTAGAGCGTCGCCGGTGAGTTTTACTCTTGGGTGCAGATTAAGGGTTGATGGGAAGCTGGGGTGGGAAGGTTAGGAGGCATAAAAAGAGCGTGTCCCATCCCCCTCAACCACGTAGGAGATGGAACACGCCGTTCAAAATCATAACTCTTCTCAAGAATTAAAGAAAAGAAGAATCAATAGTGACGTTTTTATGACGTTTGACAAATGTATTTCGCCCGTGCTGTGCGCCCATGCTGGGGACACAGATGGTAGAGAAGCTACACGGCGCTAGGCAGTACCGCCTAGCGCCGCGTGCGTGAGCCTTCGCCAGATTAGCTTGCCAGATTAGCGGAGTGCCGTCTCCTCCACCTCGTGAAGTCGCTGCGCCTCACTGGCGATGCGCTCATCGTAGAATTCCTGAGCCACGAAGCCGCCCTCCGAACGGGGAGCGTTGTAGAGCTCCTCGTCCAGAATGCCCTCGCGGCGAGCCACAATCGCGGGAACCAGAGCCTGACCGGCAACGTTCAGAGCGGTACGGCCCATGTCAACGATCGGGTCAATCGCCAGGAGCAGACCCACACCGTCCAGGGGCAGACCCAGAGTGGAAAGGGTCAGGGTCAGCATCACGATAGCGCCGGTCGTACCAGCGGTTGCTGCCGAACCGAGCACGGACACCATCACAATCAGCAGGTACTGGGTGAAGTCCAGCTGAATACCGTAGAACTGAGCCACGAAGATCGCGGCAAGAGCCGGGTAAACCGAGGCGCAACCGTCCATCTTAGTGGTCGCACCCAGCGGAACGGCGAAGGATGCGTAGGCGCGGGGAACACCCAGGTTGCGTTCGGCAACAGTCTGGGTCATCGGCATCGAACCCATCGAAGAGCGGGACACGAAGCCCAGCTGGAGCGCCGGCCACACGCCCGAGAAGTACTGGCGGACCGACAGACCGTTCGCGCGAACAATAATCGGGTAGACCACGAGGAAGACCAACAGCAGGCCAATGTAGAGGGCGATGACGAACGCGACCAGCGAACCCATCGACGCCCAACCGTACGCGAACACTGCCTTAGCAATCAGACCCACGGTACCCAGCGGTGCCAGGCGAATAATCCACCACAGAATCTTCTGAATAATCGCCAGGGCGCTCTTGACCACGTCAATGAACGGCTTAGCAGCCTCGCCGACCTTCAGGGCGGCAATGCCGACCGCGCCCGAAATGACCAGGATCTGCAGCACGTTGAAGGACGCCGAGGCGGTGATGCCGGAATCACCGGACTTAGCGCTGACGCCCAGACCCAGGAAGTTCACCGGAATCAGACCGGTCAGGAACGCGGTCCACGAACCGGTCGAGCCGGTGTACGCCTTACCCTGCACCTGCGCGCCCACGCCCGGCTGAACGATCAGGCCCATCGCAATACCAATGAGCACCGCGAAGAACGCGGTAATCGCAAACCAGATGAGCGTGTTGACTGCCAGACGTGCCGCATTAGTCACCTGCGACAGGTTAGAGATGGAGGCGACCACGGCGGTGAAAATCAGCGGAACAACAGCTGCCTTCAGCAGGGTGACGTAGGAGGAGCCGATGGTATCTAAGGTCACCATGAGCCAGTTGGGGTTGCTCTTCGCGTCCCCGCCCAGTGCGAGGGCGAGCGCGCCGAGAACAATACCTAGAATGAGGGAGGCAATGATTTGGTTGCCGAAAGACGTAGCCCACTTGGGCAGACGTGAACGAGATGATGCATGCGGTGTAGACATGTGGCATACTCTAAAACTTTTACGCGCTCCGGCGCGAGTTTGTGTGAAGAAGTGTTTCAATCCGGTGCAGTGTGGGGGATGTGTGAAGAACCGTGACCTTCCTGAGGTACCTTTAGCAGCATCTTCCGGTGGCACCTTTCGGCAGTACAACCAACAAGCGCAGCCAACAGTGCATCTGCCAGCGCATCCACCAGTGCCGCCGCTGCCCCCATAGGCGGTTAAATCGGCTGATAGTTAACGCTGATAGTTAACCGGCTATTACCGCCAAAGCAAACAGAAGGGAAACAACTGCGCAACATGCGGGGAAGCTTGCTGAGATTTTGCTGTCAGCTAATAATCCGAAAGCTAGAGCTTGATATGCTGGAACCACACCGATAGTCCGGCGAAAGTCGCCGGATGATGCTGTACCCACTCAGCTTCATATACGCGTTGAGCGTTACGCCACGCACCACCTTTCAAGGAGAGATGCATGAGTTCTGCTCCCCAATACCCCGGCGGAACCACCACCCCCAACGGCCCGAAGAAGCCCGGCAACCGCATGGAAGCAGTCGCCAACTTTGCTACCCGCGCCGCACAGACCTCTGCCCAGCAGACCCTGAACCTGGGCGCGACCCGCCCCGGCATCGCCAAGATGATTGCCGTAGCTGGCGCCGGCGTGCTGCTGGTTGGCGGTGGCATCTTCGCCTACAACTCCATGCACCAGGAAGAGAACGCGTTCCTGTCGCAGGGCGAAGAGTACGCCCGCGTCTGCCAGGACGCGAAGACCGGCCTGCGCGTGGAAGATAGCGAATGCGAGAAGGCAGGCGTTCAGGAGCCGACCGACTCGCCCTCGGGCTCTTCTACGGAGTCCTCAAGCTCTTCTGGTTCTTCCGGTTCCTCCAGCTCCTCGGGCTCTTCTGGGTCTTCTGGTTCTACCTCATCTGGATCGACAACCACCCACAATAATTCGAATGCGTTCCTCTGGTACTACCTGGGTCGCCAGAGTGCCGCGAACTCCACCGGCACCCCCACGGTTCCCGGTGTGGGCACCAAGCTCTCCGGAGGCAGCACCACCCGCCCCAGTAACGGCACGGTCTACAGCGGCGTGTCCTCCAAGGGCGGTAGCTTCGAAGACTCCTACCGCACCGCGAAGAAGTCCTCCACCGTCTCCTCCGGTAAGGTGACCAGCACCAACAACTCCGGTAAGACCTCCTCGGTGCGTAATAAGACCACCGGCTCAGTCTCCAGCGGTAAGCAGGGCACCAGCAATAGCGGTAGCACCGGCTCCTACAGCAAGTCGAACACCTCGAAGTCCGGCTCCAAGTCGGGTTCGTCCTCGAAGTCCGGTTCCTCGTCGAAGTCGGGTTCCTCGTCCAAGTCTGGCTCGTCCTCGAAGTCCGGCAGCAAGGGCGGTTTCGGTGGCGGCTCCAAGTCCGGTGGCGGTACCTCCGGCGGCTAAGCCATAAGCCATCACACAGAATGCGGGCAGGGACTGAACGGTCCCGCCCGCATTTTCCTCACCATTTTCCATTCACTACTTCGAAGGAGCCTAGCCCCTCATGCGCCGCGAAGAATTTCCCGTCGGCCGACCCGACTGGGAGAACGTCATCGTTGAGGAAGGCCTCACCTACAGCGTGGACGGCCCCCACGACACCGACCACTATTGGAACGAATACGCCGCCTACATTTTCAGCCCGCAAGAAATGGACTCTGTGCGCGGCCAGGCGGAAGAAATGCACCGCATGTGCCTGGAAACCGTCGAGTATATTGCCTCCGGCGCGTTCGGCACCCTCGGCCTGCCGCAGGCGGCGTTCAACCTCGCCGTAGAATCCTGGAACCGCCGCGACGCCGACTTCTACGGACGCTTCGACTTCACCTATTCGGGCGTGCCCGGCGACCCCATGAAGCTGCTCGAATACAACGCCGACACCCCCACCGGCATAGTGGAGGCGGCGGTCAGCCAGAAAACCTGGGCGAAAGACCAGCGCCTCGACACCCGCGGCTACGCCCACTGGGGCGAAATTGGTGAAGCCTTCACCAACCGTTGGCGCCACATCTTCGCCCCCGAAATCACCGCCGGTGTGCAGCCCGTACTGCACCTGGCGCACGTGAGCCCCGAGATTGACGAGAACAACGAGGACTACAACAACCTCTGGCTCATCGCCTACGCGGCGCAGCAGGCGGGCATCAAAACCCACATGATTCCCATCGACGAAATCATCTTCAACGAGGAAACCAAGAGCTGGGAAGACGCCTACGGACGCGCCATCACCAACCTCTTCAAGCTCTACCCCTGGGAAGATCTGGTCACCGACAGCGAAGCAGGCTACGACAAGCTCCTCTTCGCCTACCACGGCGCTATGGACCGCTGGATTGAGCCGGCGTGGAAGATGTTCCTCTCCAATAAGTTGCTGCTCGCCGCGCTCTGGGATAAATACCCCGGCCACCCGAACCTCGTGCCCACCTACGCGGGCCACCGCGGCGGCATGCGCAACTGGGTTCGCAAGCCCATCTTCGGACGCGAAGGCGACGGCGTAGAAATCTACGCCCCCGACTACGACGTCTTCATCAAACCCGAAGACGACGACTTCTTCGCCAACGCCCCCGAAAGCGAATTCGTTTACCAGGAATACATCCCGGCACCGCGCTACGAAGGCATTATCAACCCGGTCAGCCACCCCATCCTCGGCGTGTGGGTGGTCGACGGACGCACCGTAGGCGTGGGCATCCGCGAATCGAACGGTGCGCTCACCGACTATTGGTGCCGCTTCGCCCCGCATCTGGTGGATCTGAACGACTCCACCGGCATGGGATTCGGCACCACCGACCCCGGCACCGCTAACTTCGGGTAGCTCCCAGAAGACACAGCACTCAGAGGACATAGACCTCAGAAGACATAGACCTCAGAAGACAAAGCCCCCAGCAGACACGAAAACACAGCGAAGCCCCCGCCTCAGCCAAAGCTGAAGCGGGGGCTTCATCTATAGAGTTCCTATGTGGTGGCTCTAATCCAGAGGTTACTCGTCATCCTCATCGTCGTCATCCTCAGTATCCAGAGGAAGCATCATCTCATCGGTCAGGGCGCGGCGCAGAGTATCCAGACCCACCGAACCGAGCAGAAGCGCACGCGTGTGGAACGAACGCATGTCATCGCCGCGGCGCAGAGCCTGATCGCGCAGCTCCAGCCAGAGGCGCTCGCCAATCTTGTAGCTCGGAGCCTGACCCGGCCAACCCAGGTAACGCAGGAACTCGAAACGCAAGTGGCCCTCGGACTCGTCCAGGTTCAGCTTCAAGAACTCGTAACCCAGCTCAGAAGTCCAGATGGTGCCCGGCTCAACGCCCAGCTGCTCAGCCCACTCATCGGGAATCGGCATCTCGCAGTGAACACCAATATCGAAGACCACGCGGGCGGCGCGCATACGCTGAGCGTTCAGCATGCCCATGCGGTCACCCGGATCCTTCAGGTAGCCCAGTTCCTCCATGAGGCGCTCGGCGTACAGTGCCCAGCCCTCACCGTGACCGGAAACCCACAGCATGTTCGTGCGCCAGGAGTTCATGGTGCCCTGCAGAGCCGTAGCAATAGCAATCTGCAGGTGGTGGCCCGGAACGCCCTCGTGGTACACGGTGGAGGTTTCACGCCAGGTAGTGAACGTGTCCTCACCCTCGGGAACCGACCACCACATGCGGCCCGGACGCGAGAAATCGGGGGAGGGGCCGGTGTAGTAAATACCGCCCTCGTTCGTGGGCGCAATGCAGCACTCAATGCGGCGCATGGGGCCGCCAATTTCAAAGTGGCTACCCGCCAGGTTCTCCACCGCGGCGTCGGCGAGCTTCTGCATCCACGCCTTCAGCTCATCGGTGCCGTGCAGCTGACGTGCCGAATCCTCATCGAGCAGTTGCTTTGCACGCTCAATGCTTGCGCCCGGCTCAATCTCCTCGGCAACCTCACGCTGACGAGCAATAATGCTCTCCAGCTCCTTCACACCCCAGGCGTAGGTTTCGTCCAGGTCAATCGTGGTACCCAGGAACGAACGGGAGTGCAGGCTGTACGCCTTACGGCCCACAGCGTCGCGGGAGGGAGCGACCGGCTGCAGCTTCTCCACCAGGTAGCTGTTGAGGCGGCGGTAGCCTTCCTTGGCAGCCTCGGCACCGGCGGCAGCCTCATCCTTCAGGGACGGGACAGCCGCGGCAACCTCGGCGGCAAGCTCGTCAAAGAAACCACCGGGAGCGTAGTATGCGGCGGTCTGCTCAATGACAATATCCACCTGGCGGCGCGGGGCAACCTTGCCCTCTTCACGAGCCGCCTCAAGAGTCTGGATGTAGCCCTCCAGCGCCTCGGTCACGCGGTGCATACGACCAATAATGTGCTCCCAGTCCTGCTGGGTGTTGCGCTTCATCAGGTCAAAGACCGAGCGCACCTCCTGCGGGACGGAGGCAATATTGTTCAGCTGCCAGCCACCAAAGCCAGCCTTGTACTGCTTGCGGTACAGGCTCAGGCGCTCCTGCAGAGCATCCAGGGTGACCAGGTCAACGTCATCAATGGGCAGGACGTTATCGACCTTCTTCAACGTCTTCTTCGCAAGGCGCGCATAAGCCTTCTCGCCTGCGGGCGAGTAGTCGGGGTACAGGGTCTCTACGCCTTTGCGACCAAGCTCGGTTGCATGGACGGGGTTCAGGTCGAGGACCTTTTCAAAGTATTCGTTAGCAATCTGATCGACGTCGGTCAGCGAGCGCTTCAATCGGTAGATGCTGGGAAGTTCCTGGTAAGTGCTCATGTTCATATCCTAACGCAGGGGTGTGCCTTCAACCACGATTTTCGGTGATTTGGGTCGCATAAACCGGCAATATTACGGGCTGAGAGGCACCGAACGCGAGGAAAACGGCTTACTTGTGGACAACTCACCGGGGTAAAGGTGCGAAAACGCCCCGGCTTTCTCCCACCTGAACGTGCAGGAGAGAGAAGACCGGGGCGCCTCCAAGAAAGGCTAAAAGCCGCTAGCCGGCGAAGTATTCGCCGTTGAGTTCCAGCAGACCGTTCGCACCCTCGACCACGCCGAGGCGGTGCGCAATGAGGCGATCCTGCAGCTCATCGCCGGATACCAGGTCAACCAGAATGTTCGGGTACTTGGTCGAGCAGCGGATGAACTCGTCGTACGCCTCATCGCTGAACGGTGCGTTCGTGATGAAGGTGCCAAGCTGACCGCCGCGGGCGTGAATCGCCAGGAAGAACGCGGTAATATCCTGCGGCTGAACGCTTGCAGACAGAACACCGCCAGCTACCGGGCGCAGAGTACGCACGTAGAATGCGCGTTCTTTTTCGCCGGTGGCGGGAGTCGCCACACCGTCCACACCCTGAGCATCCAAAGCCTCTACCGTGTAGCCGCGCATCAGGAATAGATCGAAACCAATGCTACGGAAACGCTCCTCAGACACCTGAGCCAGTGCCGGAGCCAGCGCCTCGCGGCGGAAGACCTGACGGTAACGCTTCAGCGCCTCACGCACCTGAGCGGCAGCTACCTGCAACGCGGTCGAAGGCTCAGCAGTCGAAACAGCCGGAGCGGAAACAACCGGCTGGGCGGGGGCAGTAGCGATCGGTGCAGCAGCGACCGGTGCAACCGGAACCTCAACCGGCACCTGCGCGGAGGCCGCCACCGGCGAACCAGCCGGACGCGCCAACAATGCCGGAGAAGCACCCGGCACCGGAGCCAACGGCTCACGCGAAGCGCCCTCACGAGCCGCCAGACGAGCCTGACGCTCCGCCGCGCGCGCCTCCTTAGCAGCCTGAAGAGCCTCCTCACGAGCCTGCAACTCAGCCGCAATATCCTGAGGCAGCTTGTGCTTGAGCGACTGCGGCGGCAGCGGCGCCATGCGGGCGGTCACCGCCTCCGGAGCGCCCTCCGGGAATCGCTTGAGCAGCTCCTTACCCGCCTCGCTCAGCTCATAACGCTCAGGGTTCTTGCGGGAGGTGCGACCCGTACCCTCACGCAGAGCGTTCAGGTAGCGTTCGCCCTTGAGCACGTGCATCGCCACCGAATAGCGGTTACGCAGACGCGGGGTCAGCTTATAACGGTGCGGAGCCACCTCACCCTGCAGGTACGGGATATCCAGGGCAATCTTCAACTCATCGTAAATGTCGTAGTAGGAGATACGCGGGTTCTCCTCCACGAGCTTCAGAATCGGGTACAGCAGCTGATGCGGGTACGGCAGAGCATCCACCGCTGCAGGATCCAGCAGAGCCGAAGCCACCAGCTTCTGAACGCTCGGCTCAGCCATCTGCGCCAGAGCCGGCGCAAACGCGGAACCCAGCGAGTAGACGGTCTCACGCTCGGACAGGTAGTGGTGGGCGATCAGCACATCGTAGAGGTAATCCTGCGCGTCAATCTGCACAAAATAGGGGTTCGAGGAGGCCTGCTGGATGCGCTCGTCGCGGTCAAAGACCTGCTCCAGGCTCGGAAGGCTCAGCTCCACATCGGCGCCATGATCGTTGAGAGTGTCGAGCAGAAGAACGCCCATATGGGTCAGCAAGGCATCGGTTGCGGCAATATCCTCAGCCTTAATGGAGGCGTCTTCATCCTTCACCAGCGCCAGCACGGAGCTCAGCTCGCTCGCCGGCACGCCGGTCTCTTCGTAGCGTTCCACGAGGTCCTTCGCGGAAGGCGACAGCGAGTACAGAGTCAGTGGAGAATCCGTGTGCTCGTGAATCGTCTTGGTGCGCAGGTAGCCCTCGCGGGTCAGCAGGCTCAGCGCCTGAGCAATCACCGGCTCAATAATGCGCTGCTCCAGGTACGACAGACCGTACCAGCCCTGCACAAAACCGCACTCACGCAGCACCAGCTCGCGAATCTTCACGGGCGCCGCCGCGGGGTAGGAGGGGGTAACGCTCAGGACGATGGGCAGAAGCTCACGCACCGTAATGTGCGAGAGCAGAACCGGGTAGAACTGCTTCAGGTAGTAGAGGTACACGCCGCTGAGGAGGGGCAGAACCGGCAGAAGCGCCTGCGCCTGCTGTTCCTTCGGGGTGCCGAGCAGTTCGCGGCCAGCCTCACTGAGGGTGTAGTGCAAGTTGCCCGGATGCAGCTGGCTGAGGGATACCTCAAGATAGTCAGCGTTGACCAGTGCCGTAATCAGCTTATTGAGCGCCTCGCGGAAGAGAACATTGTCACCGACCGCAATGAAACGCTGAGTCATGTTGAAACCCAGGTCCACACCTACGGGGGTGTACATATCGGGGAAGAAAACCTTCTCGCCACGATCCTGAGCGCGCTCAAAATGGCGAAGCAGAGAGAAAGCCGCCGCAACGCTGAGAGTGCGTGCTTCCTCGGGTAGAGCCTCCCACGAGGTTTCCTGCTGCAAAGAGTGCAATTCGGAATGGTCGATATGGAGCATTGTTTTATTCACAAAAGCCACGCTGGGCTCCTTATCTGGTGTTATTTATCGTGCGGGCGTTCTTCATAAAGTGCAGTCATTCGAGCGGGAAAATATTCACAGAATGCTGGGCGACACCATCTTTATTTTTGGGTCGACACTTTGGTAACCCGTCGTGAGGAGAAGTATGTGAAGAGAAGTAGGAACGGCAGATCTCTCAGCCCGTTTCGCTCACGTACCGTCTTCTACGACGTGCACTCGGAAAGAACGCTATGAATTATGGTGAAGTGTCTAGACCGTCGCGGGTATATACACTTCGTGAAATAATGCGAGTATATATAACGCATTACTCTCCCATTGTATCGGCTGGTTCGAGAAATAACCTAGATTTCTAAAACCAGTCGATATGTGAAAAATATCCTCAAGGAAAAGTGAAAATACATTAAGTGAAATGACGCAGGAAATGCGCGAAGGTCGGGGATATTTAGAGGGAAATACCCACCCCAAAAACACCCCGGCTACTCCAAACCGTGAGGGCTACTCCATGCCGCGGGCAAAATACTCCTCGTCAATGCGGTAACCGCATTCGCCCTCACCATCAAGCACACCCACACGGTGGCGAATCATCAGCTCCACCAGGTGGTGCTGATCAACCAGAGCAATATTGCGTGCGCCCGGCAAACCCTGCAAATACTTAGGCACCGGATGCGCAAAAGCACCGCAGGTCACCAAAACGCCCTGCAAACCGCCGTGCAGAAGCACCGCACCGGCAAGCTTCTGAATCTCGTTAGGGGTGACCTTCATGGTTCCGCAATAATGCTTCACCTGAATATAAATCGGCGCGAAATCCAGCCCATCAGAATAGCGGGCAATAACGTCAACGCCCTTATCGTCGGCGCCACCGGTTACCTCGGTTGTAAAACCGAGAGCCGTAAAAATATCGGCAACAATCTGCTCAAAATATTCTGGCGTCACCGCGTGAATGTGCTGAATTAAATCCTGCGTAAAATACTCCGCAAATTCAGCCTGAGCGTGAATGACCGGTGAATCACTGGCACGCAAAATAATATCCAGAGGGGACTGACTGGCAGGCCAAGAATTCGCAGTTCCAGCAGAATTCTGGGCGGGTATAGGGTAGCCGGCATCGGCTGCAGCATAAGCAGCGGGGTTCAGCTGAGCCTGATCAGCGCCTGAGAAATGCGGCAGAGCATGAAGGGCGCCGGTATCAGAAGCACCAAAAATGAGGCGATGCTCCTCCTCCGCATTCTCCAATAGCACGTTCGCCTGCTTCTTCAGCTTCTTCACGCTCTTCGCCGTCAAACTCTGAGCGCACAACGCCTGCACCTGCTTCACCACCCGCGGCGGCACCGAACCGTGCAGATGCGGGGTGCAGGTCAGCTCGGCGCCCAGGGGAGTGAGCAGGTACTTCCTCTTCTCCCACGGGGTCAAACGAGGCATAAGCTGGGCATAACGAAGTGCCACCAAGATCTTCAAGGTGGTGCGCACAGCCACCGCAAAATCGGTGGATTCAAGAGCCGGTAGGTTCTTCTTCGACCCCAATGCCTTAGTCTGCTGCCGCAACTGCTCACTAACATAGGCGGCGGTGCGGGGCACAGTCTTCGACAAGCGCCGTAGCGTCGGCAACAGAAGCGCGATGTAGACATCCGGTGGGGGCCTATGGTTTTTATTCAGCATCTTTGCCATGGTCCCTGCCAATTATTAATACTTATGTGACGGTATATACATCGTAGCATCAGGGCGTATCATCATCGCTTTATCGTTTCTAATATGACAAAACCGCAAGAATCAGCGCATTAGATGTTCAATAGCGCAATATATATCCTGAATTTGAGGCAAAACAATATATTCCCGTCACACCAGCCGGCGTGACGGGAATATAAGAAGCAGAGTTATCAGCCCGCGCTACATGGGGCGAGCGCGCCTCCACGAGCCGGGACCGGGACGCAACGAAACACCCAGTCGCTGACCGCGGTTCAGGATGCGCGAAGCGGCACCCACCAGCAAGTTCTTCTCCTGCTGCGCGGTGCTCGCCTGCATCATCGCAACCACAGCAGTGAGGGCGGCAATCTCCTCCGGAGTGGGGGAGCCCTTAATCACCTTCAGCAGCGGCTCCTGCTCAGCGTCAGTATCTACCGAAGACTGAGCAGAATCCTTCGCGGCGCTGGAGGCGGTATCCGCGTGCGCAGAAGAACGTGCGGAGCTACGCTCAAGCTGCTCGGTGCTCTCAGTAGCCTCCGAACTATCCTTCTTTTTACCGAATGAGAAATAACTCAGCGGGTTGTAGCCTGCCAAAGGCACGCCTCCTTAAAACCTAAAATCCTGAGAAAACCTAAAATCCTGGGAATGCCCGCGCCACAGGCGGCGCGGGCACAACGCACAACGGAAGCCTACAGCGGGATGTTGCCGTGCTTCTTTGCCGGGGTAGATGCACGCTTATCGTGCAGGGCACGCAGCGAAGAAATAATGCGCACGCGAGTCTCACTCGGGGCAATAACCTCGTCAATGTAACCCAGCTCAGCAGCCTGGTACGGGTTCAGCAGCTCTTCCTCATACTTGGAGATCAGCTCAGCGCGGCGAGCCTCAACATCGCCGCCCTCAGCCGCCAGAGCAGCCAACTCACGACGGTACAGAATATTCACAGCACCCTGGGCACCCATCACACCAATCTGAGCGGTGGGCCACGCCAGGTTAATATCGGCGCCCAGCTTCTTCGAGCCCATCACAATGTACGCACCGCCGTACGCCTTACGGGTAATGACGGTAACCAGCGGAACGGTCGCCTCCGCGTAAGCGTAGAGCAGCTTAGCGCCGCGGCGAATAATGCCGTTGAACTCCTGATCGGTGCCGGGCAGGAAGCCGGGAACATCCACAAACGTCAGAATCGGAATGTTGAACGCATCGCAGTGACGCACAAAACGGGCAGCCTTCTCGGAGGCGGAAATGTCCAGGCAGCCGGCGAACTGCATCGGCTGGTTCGCCACAATGCCGACCGTGCGGCCCTCAACGCGGGCGTAACCAATCATCACGTTCGGGGCGTACAGCGCCTGCATCTCCAGGAAGTGGCCGTCATCGACCACGGACTCAATGACCGCACGCATATCGTAGGGCTGGTTTGCCGAATCCGGGATGAGAGTATCCAAATCCAGATCGTCCACGCTCACCTGTGCCTCCTGGTCATGCTCCAGGGGCAGGGACTCCGCAAGGTTATTCGAGGGTAGGAACTCCAGGAGCTCACGCACAAAGTCGAACGCGTCTTCCTCATCCTCAGCCAGGTAGGTGCTGGTACCGGTCACAGAGTTGTGCTGACGCGCACCACCGAGGGTTTCCATGTCCACGTCCTCACCGGTCACGGTCTTAATGACGTCCGGGCCGGTAATGAACATGTGCGAAGTCTTATCCACCATGATGATGTGGTCAGTCAGGGCGGGGGAGTACGCGGCACCGCCGGCGCAGGGGCCCATAATGACCGAAATCTGCGGAACCACACCGGAGGCGCGCACGTTCATACGGAAAATATCGGCAAACATCGCCAGGGAAGCCACGCCCTCCTGAATACGGGCGCCACCACCATCGTTAATGCCGATAACCGGGCAGCCGTTCTTCAGCGCGAACTTCTGCACCTTCACAATCTTCTCGCCGTTCACCTGCGAGAGGGAGCCGCCGTAGACGGTGAAATCCTGAGAGTACACGGCAACCAGGCGGCCATCCACGGTACCGTAACCGGAGACCAGGCCATCGCCCAGAGGCTTCTTCGCCTCCATACCGAATGCGGTGGTGCGGTGGCGGGCAAGGGCATCAAACTCTACGAAAGAACCCTCGTCCAGAAGCATGTCGATGCGCTCGCGGGCGGTGTGCTTGCCGCGCGCGTGCTGCTTTTCAATAGCTGCCTCACCGCTGGGCGCAAAGCTGCGCTCTCGACGTGCGTAAAAATCAGCGAGCTTACCGGCGGTGGTGCTCAAATCAAATTCCTGCTGGAGGTTCTCGGACATTATTCCTCGTTCCTGCTCCACCCGATCGTCGGGAGCCAGTGGTTGCGGTGATAGGGTGCTCAGGTGCCCCGAAGAGCACTCTTGAACAATGTGCATATCTTTCAACTATAGTGCGAACTAGCGCACATATGCCAGGTGAGAGGCCAGAATATCAACACTAGATACACTTTTATGCACCCAGCACCGAAGAAGGTGCATATAGCGAACGAAAAGTACGAAAGAACGACTCAAAAGAGTGCAGAAAACCCCCTCTAGCACCGGCAATCCTTGCAGGCGAAAAAGGGGGTTTACGTTCAAGCTTTTTCAGCGTGAATGACGCTTAGATGGTGCCCAGAACCGGGTTCCACTCGGTGATGGTGTGAGACAGAACCGCGCCACCAATGTTCATCGGGTCGCCAGCAACCAGCTTCTCAGCCGCCTCAACGGAGTCGACCTTTGCAATCAGCAGAGCGCCGGCGGGAGTCTCACCATCCAGCAGAGGACCGGAAACGATCAGGTTGCCCGCCTCAATCTGCGAACCAAGGTACTCGCGGTGAGCCGGGCGGTACTTCGCCTGCTCCTCGGGAGCTGCGTAAACGTAAGTAATTGCGTAATAAGCCATAACGGTCTTCTTTCGAGCAGGGCGGAGGAACCTCCGCAGCCGGTCGGTGCTTCATGCACCCTCAGTGTCTAATGTACCGTCTCGGGCGCCGGGCGGGCATCACCGGCGGCAAGAAATTGATATGGTGAGAAGCCAGTGCGACTCGGCAGAAACCGGCAGGTTTCGGCGGTGAGCTGAAAGCGGGTCGGCATACTGCAGAGCAGTTTCGAGCAGAGTAGAAAGGCGCAAGCTATGGAGAAGAACATGCATACCGAGAGCGGTCATTCGGTTTTGGATGCGCCGCGCATCCGCACCATCGCAATGGAAACCGGGTACTCCAGCGTAAACCTCTACGATGAAGTCGACTCCACCACCACCCGCGCCCGCGAACTTCTGATGGACGGCACGGACCCCGAACGCGAACAGCTCGGCGAGCTGTCCGTCTACGCCAGCCTCTACCAAAGCGCCGGACGCGGCCGCCTCGCCCGAGCCTGGACGGCCCCTCCCGGAGCCTGCCTCGCCGCAAGTATCGTGGTGCGCCCGCACGCCTCCGCAGACCCGCTCGCCCGAGAACTACCCGAAGACAGCTACCACTGGCTGACCCTCATCGCCGGGCTCAGCGTGGTCGATATTTGGCGCAGCTACGGGGTAGACGCCGCCCTCAAATGGCCCAACGACGTCATCGCACAGGGCGCCAAGGGCTGCGGAATCCTCGCCCAGCTCGTTCCCGAAAGCGGCTCCACCGAGGGGCAGCGCAGCATTATTGTGGGCATCGGCCAGAACACGAACATGTCCGCCGAACAGCTGCCCGTACCCACCGCCACCAGCCTGAGCCTGTGCACCGGGCAGGTCATCGACTCCTCCGAGGTGCTCACCCGACTGCTGAGCATCTTCGCCCGCCGCTACCGCGCCTTCGTGCGCGCCGGCGGCGACCCCGAACGCCCCGACCCCCTCAACCCGCAGAGCATCAGCCTGCTCGACCAGGCACGCGCCGCCACCGCAACCCTCGGAGCCAGCGTGCGCATGAGCCTGCCCGACGGAAGCACCGTAGAAGGCACCGCCGAAGACCTCGACGCGCAGGGGCGCATCCTCATTCGCCGCGAGGACGGAACCCTAGAGCCCTACGCGGTGGGCGATATTGAGCATCTTCGTCCCGCCAACGGTAGCTACGGAGATTTTCAGCAGGCACACTAGAACCAACCCCTAAAATTTCAGCCCCTAAAATTTCTGCCCATAAAATTTCTGCCCAGCACGGCAACTCCATCAACCCACGCCACCTCAACCGGCGCCTCCAGCCGGAACATAACAACCAGCACAGCTAAGGAACACCATGCGTTTGCGCGGAAAACTCAACCCCGGTGAGCATGTCATCATTGCGACCCGACAGCACTACGGTGCCCTGCTGCCCGCGCTTGCCTATCTGCTGGTTGCTATCGCCGCCTCAACCTTCGCCTCCACGGCGCGGTCCTCACCGATTCTGTGGACTCTCGGCATGATTTGTGCGGTAGGTGCCCTGATTAGTGCCGTGCGCACCGCCTGGCGTTGGGCAACCACCTACTACCTGCTGACCACCCACCGGCTCGTGGTGCGCCGCGGCGTGATGACCCGCAGCGGAGATGAATCCCTCTACCTGGATTCCATGGGGGAACGCTGGGCAAAACAGCGTGGCCCGGGGGCGTGGCTGGGCTACGGTTCGGTGTACGTGGTCTGCCGCGGGGTGCACCACCGCCTGACCTACGTGCCCGAGCCCAAGCGTTTTGAAAAAGAAATTAAGGCCGCCCGACGCGACTACTACGCCCTGCGCTCCCGCTACATCTAGCCCTCTCCGGGGTGCGGCCGCCCGCTACAGGAGGGCGGGCCGGTTGGCTCAGAGCCTAACCCGGCACCTAAATCTGCCGAAAAAATGCGGACTAGAGTATTCTTAAATGTGAATTACTCCACTAAGCTATCCTAGGGTGCGGGCGCTTTTGTGACCCAGACACCACAGCGGAGGGGTATATTAACAAGGTGCTACACGGTGAGCATCATCGCAGCGACGCAATGCGAAACCCGCAGAGCACAACGAGGTACCACGTAACCTAGCGCCGCCACGGTATACACCAGACAGCAATTTCCGGCAGAGATGAAAGGAGCGGTAGCGGCAATGAGCACGGCAGACCCCCAGAAAGCTGCACACTCTCCGCAGGGCACCGGCGCCACCATGGGCCCCGAAACCCAAATGCTGAACCTCAAAATTCTGCAGAACCTCGCCCAGAACAATATTTACCGAGACGAGGAATCCAAGGCAGGAATCCGAGCCCTCGAAAAGTCACTCCTGGGACAGGGCCGCCGCTACACCCCCATAGAAGCCGCAGAATGCGCCGGACTTCCCCTCGAAACCGCCCAGCGCATCTGGCACAACATGGGCTTCCCGACCATCGCCGACCACGCGCCCTACTTCACTGAAACAGACGTGCAGATGCTCGCCGACCTGCAGAAGCTGGACGCAGAAGGCGATATCCGCATGGAATATGTGGCATCACTCGTGCGCGCCGAAGGTCAACTGACTGACCGCACCGTCGCCTGGCAGATTGAGGCGCTGGTGCACAACATCATGGTCACTGAAAACCTCAGCGATAATGATGCCCGCCGCAAGCTCCTCAAAGACTTCCCGCGCTACCTTGACGTTCTCGAGCGCCTGGCGTTGTACGCATACCGTCGCCAGATGTACGCCGGAATCCTGCGCTTGGGATTGCGCGAAAACAATGTGACCACCTCCGGACTTTCCCGCCTGCCCCTGGTACGCGGCGTAGGGTTCGTGGACCTGGTTTCCTACACCTCCCTGGTACGTAACCTGGACGCCGCAGCTCTCTCTCAGCTCATCAACCACTTCGAGCAGAGCTGCCTGGACGTTATCGCGCCCCTGGGCGGTCGCATTATTAAGACTCTCGGTGACGAAGTTTTCTTCCTCACCGAAACCCCGGACGCTATCGCAGAAATTAGCCTGCGTCTGTCCGAAAAGATCGGTGCCGACCCGCAGCTACCGGAAGCCCGCGTCGCCTTCATTTGGGGCGAGGTTCTGGCTAACCGCGGCGACGTGTACGGCTCCAGCGTGAACCTGGCTGCACGCCTGGTCTCCCTGGCTGAACCGGGTACCGTGCTGACCGATAATGAGACAGCAAACACGCTCCGACAGGTGGGAAATCGCTATACTCTCACCTCTCAAGGGACGCGAAACGTTAGAAGCTTTGGTAACGTAGACCCCGTGGCGGTGACTCGTCGCGCGAACTACACAATGGAGATAGACCTCTCATGACTGAACTGAAACTACGTACCGGTGGTGCAACGCACCGCGGCGCACATCGAGAAAATAACGAAGATTCGATGGTCGTCGCCGGTTCCCTTTGCGTGGTCGCGGACGGTATGGGAGGCCACGAGGCGGGCGAGGTTGCTTCGCGCCTGTGCGTGCGTCAGCTCGCCTACTCGCCCTTCTTCACCATGCCCGGTGGCCGTAGCGAAGAGGAACAGCAGGCCTATATTGAGCGCCTCGCAGCTATTGACGAGGAAGATCCCGCCAAGCGCCGCCGCCGCGCAAACACCCTGCTTAACAACGAAATCGTGGGCACCCTGAACCGCCTGCACGATATCCTCGGCGAAACCAACGAAGAAATTAAGCAGGCGCTCTCCCGCTCCGGCGGCACGACCGTCACCGGCGCCTGGCTGACCAGCATCGGTGACCGTAACCTGTGGGTTATTTTCAACGTGGGTGACTCCCGCACCTATCGCCTGTTGCGTGAGGATGAGGGTATTCACCACTCCGCCATGGAGAAGCTGCCCGGCGCTGAGGGCTCCGCCTCGCTGGAGCAGGTCACCACTGACCACTCCGAGGTGCAGTACCTGGTTGACGAGGGTCAGATTACCGCCCTGGAGGCGCTGACCCACCCGCGCCGCAACGTG
>ERZ772911.24-NODE-24-length-25640-cov-16.8155_pt1 | contig 25640 bp, 29 predicted proteins | sample MGYA00512120_ERZ772911 | MGnify/ENA primary metagenome ERZ772911 (study PRJEB29015, sample SAMEA2738044) | human oral metagenome | biome: human oral; feature: human-associated habitat; material: saliva | place: China | collected 2233 ...
ACCACAAATACGCAAGAACGAGTAATCGTTCTGACCATCGGATTCAGCCAACCGATACGGCGCAAGCCGCTTATTCAGCATGCCCGTCACAGTCACCTTAATCTGATTCGGCTCATCCCCTACCTCGACAAACACGCTGCCACCCTCAGCGTTCCATTGCGCAGGGACAATCGGCTTATTGTCCTTACCAACAACAACGTAATAGCTCTTACCAAACTCCTTAGGGTTATTCGCCGCACCCGACTTAGCGAAATAAACCGAACGAGCACCACTAGGATAATCAGCCGGCATCACACAAACAGGCTGTGAAGTAATACTCTTCACATGAACAGGAACCTCAAGAACAAACTCCTTCGTCTCACCAGCATCGACAGAAAGCACCTCAAGGTCCTTCAAAGCCTCCAGATAAGGCTTATTCGGATCATAATTCGGGTACAGCACAATAGTAGGTGCCGGCATATTCTTTGAATAGGGGTTAAAAACAGGCTTCCCATCAATCCAATAAGCTGCCTCAGAATTACCACCGCTAAACAGAGCATAAAGAGTAGACTCACGATACGTGCACTCAATACTCGACACAGGCTCAGACTGCTCATACGAAATCTTATAGTCAGACGTGTAACCCTGAAGGCGAGTCAGGATCGTATGATTCTTAAACACCACAACCGTGTCGTACACCCACGTGATCTGGAGATCATTAGCCGACAGCCACGACTTCAATACAGACCACAGATTGCCTTTACCACCAGAAAAATCATAAATATGATCAAAAGTAGCACCAGGAATAGCAAAGAAACCCCCAGCAACAGAACTAGGATGAAAATTCTGCACATAGATCTTCGGCACATCCACGACACCAGCAGCCTTAAAGAACCTCGTAATGATGGTCTTTAGCTCCGTATAGACCATAGGCTCAATCGTCGCCTCAATGTCCAGCAGATAAAAAGGATCATTCAAAGTCACAGACCACGACCATGGGCCTGTCGAGAGCGCGCGTGCGACAGCATGAGTACGCCCAAAACGCAAATCGCTAAGCACTACATCCTTATTCACCACAAGAGCCGGCTCAATACCACCAGCACCCTCCAACGAGTACTCAGAGAAGCCACCAGACGACTGATCGCGATCCAGCGACACACCATCCTCCTGCACAGACCAGTTCGTGAGCTGGCCAGCAGGGATTCCAAAGACACGCATCACCACGAGTAGCACTCCTCCAAAGAAACCGAAGCAGAAAAATGGCCACGAGCATTATTAACCGTCACGAGACGAGCAGACCCAGGAACAACCTTCATGTTCCCACCACCAGCAGGATACGAAAACTCATACTCCGACACGCCAGCCGCAACCTGAGCAGGATCATACGGTGTAATACGAAGACCACACCACGACAACTGGCCATCCTGGCCAGGACGCATCGTAATCTCCCACAAGCCCTCACTCATACTGAAAACCTGATTCTTCAACTTCGTAATGACAGTGCCTGGCGTCCCACCATCGACACGCTGCAACGACCACCTAAACGGCTGCTTACCATCCTCATAGCCCGACGCAAAAAACACCCCATAATAGCCCTCAGGAACGACAACACGCTCCGTGTACGAACCAATCTTGCTCAACGCCAAAGACGCCTGACGAGCATTCAGCTTATTAAACACATGATCCATCTGATTATTAACAGCAAAAGGATCAGGCTTATACACCACAGTAGGATGCTGAGACTTCTCATCAACATCATCCGACACAAACAACGCCTGCTTACCCCAATCGTTATACGCGAACGGAGTACCAGCATGAACATGCAAATAAGGCAAACCCATCAAAGGCGACAACATGTTATTGAACGAGAAAGGATCAGCATACGACACCCACTCATCCCCACGATTCAAAAACAAACGACGAAACAACTCAGCCTGATCACGATTCAAGTACGACCAATTCAACTCATACTTCCTATGGCCATACACGGAGCCATTAATCGACGCAAAACCATTCAGCAGCGTTGTCGAATCACTACCGAACTGCACACTATCCGCTGTCGGAGACTCATCCGGAGCCGGAAACCACGACATGAACTTCCCGACTGCGAAATAAACCTCACGCGTCGTACAACCCCTAATAAACGCCACGATTACCACTCCTCACATTATTGCTGTCAACGTTCTTACTAATAGCCCGACCATTCAACATGACTGTCGTCGAAACAGCCCGGACAAGCTCATTAAACTGTGCTGGATTAATTGTAACAAGGCCATCACCAGCACCAGCGGAATAACCACCACCAGACATTACCGGCACCTGCATCGTGTTCAAGGCATTCATGAAGCCCTTACCGTAGAAATCGACAGCAGGCTGAGAAATGACATACTCGCCACTGCGCACACTAAACAGCCCGTTGCCATTCGTAGCCAGCAGATTGTCGGCATTCGGATTAGCCGGAGGCCGACCCGGCACCAAACCACCAGAAGCAAAACCCCTAGACGGAATCAGACCACCATCAAAGAACTGATAACCATCAGCCCAAGGACCCGCCTTACCCCAATGACGCTTACCAGTCAAAACCTGACTCAAATCAGGAACAACCCTCATCCGAACAGTAATCGTAGACTGCGACGGCTGCACCGGAACAGTCACAGGATCCGCATGAATACCATCAATAGCACCCTGTGTCGCACCGACAGTCCCGTTATCCGTCACGTTCTCACGAACATCGCGAGGAACCTGACCAATCGTCCCCGTCAGGCTGTCGAACGCACCAGCCAACTCGGTCACCTCACCCTGGTTATAGCCCAGCTGAGTCACCTGAGAAATAAACTGCTGCTTCAACGACTGCGTATACGCCTCGATCTCCTGCGTCGAATGCCCAGCAGCTGCATAAGCCTCGATCAGGCCAATCATCTGAGACTGCAGCGACCGCAAAGCCTCACGGTTAGCAATAGCCGCCTCCGTGTACCCCTTCAATGCAAACTGGCCAGCCTGAAGAACTGAAATCTCCTGACTGTTCTCACCAATCTTTGTCTGAGACTCATTAATCTTCTGCTTCGCCTCATCGATATCAGTCTGAGTAGACTGCATACGCTCCTCGTCGCCGTACTTCACAGCGACAGCATGGAAGAACTCAGCATCATGCAACTCCTGCTGAGCCCGACGCATATCCGACGCAAGCTTCTCGTTCTCCTTACGAAGATTCTTGATCTTGCTCGTCGTATTCTCGACATCCTTACGAAGCGAGTTCAAGCCCTTGTGGTAATTGTCCTGAGCCGTCGTCGAACGCCACCACGACTGCAACGCCTTGTCGAGCGCAGACTTCAACCTCGACAGGAAATCCTCGAAGATCTCAGCAGCAGTCTTCGTCTCCTTACGTGCACGAGACGATGGTGAATGGCCACCACCACCAGAACGAGGCGCACGTTCACGCCTGCCACCACCGCCGCCACCAGACGAACGCTGAGGCTTCGCACGGAAATTCGCAGCACTGAATGCGCTCTTACCAGCATTCCGGTTAGCAAACGTAGGCAGACGAACCTTCGACTTCTGGCCAAGAGTAAACGACCCCTTACCAGACAGAGACTTCGTGCCACCAATCTGTGACATGTAGCCCTGGATGGACTGCCAAATAGCCTGGACCTTACCCAAGAAACCCTGAGCCTGGCTCACCGCGTTCGCCGCATTACCAACCATTTCATTCAACGACGCATCCGTGACTGAATGATCCACCTCACCCGACTGATACGGCTGGGCAATAATCGCCGCCATCGTGTCACGCTGAGCCTCGAACGCGCTCATGTCGAACCCCTGGGCCGACAGGTAGTCAATCGTGTCCTGAATCGACTGCTGAGCATACTGGTACGCCTCCTCACCAGTTAGGCCCATTTCCTCGATACCAGCCGCAGCAGCGTTCCCCATAGCCTGGAAGTAATCCTCAATAGCGGCAATATTCGCCTGACCCTCAGCAGAGTTCGGGTCCATCGACGTGCCATTCTGCTGCATCGACTCATACACCTGCTGCAACGCACTGTCGAGAGCCGCCGCTGCATCCGTCGAAGAAAACATCTCATCAAGCACCGAGCGCAGAACCTCACCAAGATCCTTGAACTCGTTCTTAGCGTCGCCGATCTTGAACGACGCCTCCTCAGAGCTGTCGCCAGCCTCAGACATCTCCTGGCCAAAGAGCTGAGCGTCGTTCAAGGCATCACGCATAGCGCCACCGACACCCTCAGTCTGGCTCTTCACCTCATTCAGAGCACTAATCTGCCCCTCAAACTGCGAAGCAATATCCGCACGCTTAGTCGCGTAGGAGGGAGACTCAGGATCGAGCTTAGCAATCAGCTCATTCTTGCGAGTCTCAAGCTGGGCAATGTACCCATCCACGTACGCGTCAGCAGCGGCTTTACCGCCGCCCTCAGCCTCCGACGTAGTTGCCAACTTAATATACTGCGCGTAAGAGAAGCCCATGTCAACAAGCGCCTGCTTGACATCCTTCGACATGTTCTTAAACGAATCAGAACCCTGAATAGCGTCAGAAATCAGCGCCTGCGTGTGCTCACCGATCTTCAGCGTCGAATAGCCGAACGCCTCAGCCTGAGCATGTGTCGTCTGAACAACCTGGCCGGACTTATCCACGTAGTAACCAAGTGCCTCACCATTCGAAGTGAGAGTCTGGCCGTTCTGCTGGATCGTAGCGTTCAACTCAGCGAAAGAAGTCTGAGCACCAGAGCCGACTTCCTTCGTATCCTCAGCCAAAGCCTTCAGAATCGCCGACGAGCCACCGACAGCGGCCTTCATATTCTCAGCCTTCTCCGACGCCCCCGTAAACGAGTCACCAAGGTACGTCGCAGCAACCGAAGCAGCAGTAATCGCGCCCGTAATAGCCAAACCCCAAGGCCCACCAAACATAGCCATCAAGCCAGAGCCAACAGCAGACAGCTTCGACAAAGCACCGACAGCCTGGCCAGCACCAGCAGCCACCTGAGCACCCGTCGAAACAGCCGACGCTGCAGCCTGAGCCTCTTTTGCAGCAGCTGCCTTACCAGCAGCGATAGCCACCGCCGAGTCCGACGCCGCAAGACGCTGATTTGCGGCAGCCGCAGCATTAGCAGTACCCACATTAGAAGCAAGCGACCCATCGTACGCAACGACACCGGCCTGAGCCTGCTTCACGGCCTGCCACACCACGCCCCACGACAACGTTTGCTGACCCGTCGCCTGCATCACGCGAGACCCCATCTGCATGTACGTCGCAGACATCGACACCAGCGCTGCCTTCGTCGCCACCATACCCACGCGAGCAATACCCACAGCAGTCAAAGCACCAACGAACGCCTGAATAGGAGCGGGCAGCTTCGCAAAAGCATTCACAGCCATCGTCGCCACCGTGACAACAGTCTTCATCGGCACCATGAAGCTAGAGTTCATGGCCGCGCCGGCATTCTGCAGGGCGTTCTGGAACTGCTGCAACTTCGCCGACATAGTATCGGTGATGATCGACATCGAATCATCAATGAACGACGTATTCTTCGACGCTCGCTCAGCCTCCTCCAACTGCTCCACGTACAAACCAACACTGTTCGACATACGCGACAGCAGCTCCACGTCACGCACGTTCTTAAAGCCCAAATCCTTAATAGCCTGAGCCTTCTGCACCTTGTCGCCGATGCCCGCAAGGTTCTGCAAGATGCCCTGGAACACCTTATTCGGGTCATCACGCCACAGCTTCTGGAACTCGGCATCCGTCACGCCGACAGCCCGCGCATACGTGTGCATGGCGTCGCCGCCCTCAGCAGCCGCCGCGTTGATCGAGTTGAAGATGCGCTGCAACGAGCCGCGCGCCCACTCCTTCGGAATAGCAAGCGACGACAACGTAGACGACAGGGCCAAAATCTGGTTCTGAGTAAAGCCCGCACTCTTGCCCTGGGCAGCGATACTCACCATCATGTTGGCAATCTCAGGCTCCGTCGCAACAGACTTCGCACCAAGGTCCGCAACCTGGTTCGCGAGAATCTTGTAGCCGTCCCCCGCACCCTTAGAGGACTCCTGCAAGCCGCCCATCATCTGGCCGAAACGACCAAATGCTGTCGTTGCAGCCTCGACATCCATCTCCGTCACTGTCGAAAACTCAGCGACAGCCGTCGTAAAGTCCTTCAGGTCCTTCGTCGGAATGTTCATCTGCGCGCCGAGCGTGCCAATCTTCGCAAGATCAGCAAATGGGGTCACAACCTTCTGCGTAGACAAATCCGTGTATGCCTTACGCAACTCATTCAAATCATTAGTAGTACCCTGGGCCGTGCGCTTCACGTCAGCGAACGCACGCTCCTGAGCAATACCAGCCTGCACAGCAGCCGACACCAGCGTGCCAAGGCCAGCAGTAATAGCCCCGTAATACACCGCCGTGTCGCGAGCAGCATAACGAACGTTCTCAATAGCCTGCTCGTTCGCACGCAACTGGGCCTTCGCTGCAGATGCATTAATGCGCATTGCCTGGCGCTCGCCAGAACCCTGCTCCTTAATAATGGCACGCTGCGTACGACCAGCTTCAGCCTCACGAGCAGCAGCAATACGCGCAGACGCAGCGACAGCAGCAGCCTCACGCTTCGCCTCAGCGCTAGCAGTCACGCCAGCAAGCTTCAGCTCGGCCTGCTGCAACTGTGACGCAGCCTGGATTTCGGCAAGACGAGCAGCCTCATTGCCCTTCGCCTTCACCAAGTTACGGTCGTCCCGGCCCTTCTGTCGCTGCAATGGGATAGCGTTATCTTCACGCTTCACACTCGCCTGAGCGCGCAGCTTCTCAGCCTGAGCCTCCGTCTTACGAGCCTGCGACTGGTTCAACGCGGCCTGCGCACGCTTCGCCTTATCCTCAGCAGCAGCCATCGCATTAGTCGCTGATGCGACATCACGCATCGCAGCAGCAGTATCCTTCAGCTTTTGAATGTGATCATTCGTCAGCTTATTGCTGGCCTGCATTTCGCGCACAAACCTACGGTACGCGGATACAGCCTTATCAACACCCGCCGCCAAGTCAACCTTCGTCATGCCGTCCCCGGCACGCGACACAGACGACAGGCCATCAGCAACAGACTTCAACGCTGTCGCCGTCTCACGCATGTTCTTGACCTTGGCACTATTAAGCTGCAGCGAATCAAGGACAGAGCCACCACGACCGGACGGGGCCTTCAATGCAGCAACAGCAGACTGCAAAGAGCCGATCTGCTTTTCCAGAGCACTAATATCCCGTGCAGCCTTTTCAGCCCCTGCAGAATTGACATCAATGTCAATCTTGATCGACTCGTCACTCATGTCTTAATCCTCTACATAGAATTGTCCCTGGTACCACTTCAATGATACCAGGGACAATTCTCACTTAACGAACTCCAATGCCTCCAAAGGAGAAGGCATTGGTTCCTTTGTGCCATCAGAATACTCGACAGTATCCATCACTGTGTAGGTGCTTTCACCGGGCCTTGAATCCCGCTGCTTCTCCCGATACGTCTCAAGCTCAGCACACGAATAGCACGTCGAATGCCCAACATGGAACTCAATGGATGAGTGCTCACTGCGCCCATACCACAAGGGTGTTCCACATTTGTTACACAGGCTGTCGAGGTAATACTGATAGCCTGCACACAAAGCCAAATCAAGCGGCGTGTATTCAGTTTGAGGGACCGACTCGTAGTCCTTGTCGTCGCCAAACCACACAGGCAAGGTGCGAGCAAACATACCATGTGCACCAATAAACAGTGTTGGCGGCTTACCTTCAGCCCTCGCGGTCTTCAGAAGCAAGAGCATCCACTGATTCTCCTGCTTCGACAGTTCCGTCCCCACGAAACGTGGGGTCACTGATCGCCTCCGACACCATGACACCCAGCGTCTGAGCGTCATTCCACGTGGTGCAAATCTGCTGCCACAAGAACTCAGGAAGCGCGCCACGAAGCTCAGCAGCCTCTTCGTCCGACAGACCTTTCTGAGACTCACCAGTCGAGTTGTCAATGACTTCGACACAGGCGTGAGCAATGATGTACTCCATCAGTCGATCCTCGCGCTCGACATCAATAACTGTCTTCTCATCAGCATTCTTGTTCTTCGTTGAAAAGACAGGATCCGTCCACACGCGGCGCTTGAGGACCTGTAGCTCCTTGTTCGACAGCGCACGAAGACGAAGAGTGATCGTCTGCTTATGCAGCTCCTCAATCTTCTCGGCCAATTCGACACCGGGTGTGGTGTCAGTAATCGACCGAGAATAGGGTGCTTCTTGCAGTTGTGCAGCCTTTGCAATCTCCGTCAGCTCCACTAGCTTTTCAGCATCCTCAGTGTTCAAGGGTACGTCGATGGCCTTCACAGTGGGCTTGATAGAAGAGATGATCTTAGACAGTTCAAAAGGCATGATGTCCACTCCAATCAGATATGAGAATACCCCCGCACCTCGGAGGTACGGGGGTATTCTATCAGGCCGCGATGGCCTTATTCAGTTCCATGTAGCCCTGAGGCAGGAATGGCACAGTGAACTGGATAGGCTTATCGCCGTCACCTAGTTCATCCTTCGGGTTGTCTGCGACAACCTTGAACACGCTGATCTCCATACCAGCCTCGACAGGGGTACCCTGTCGGAAGCCAATACGCTGAACAAGGTAGCCCTCGTTCAGGCCATCAAGGACGCCCCGCTTGAAAAGCTGGAACGCCTTGTCGTACACCGAGGTGTTGCCCGCTGCCTTCTGGCCGGATGCAATCGCCTCACGGAAGAACGTCAGCGACGCTTCATAGTTCGACACCGTAGGGGTCTTCGCGTTTCCGGAGTCACAGATCGAACGGCTGTCATCCGTGTCCGAGTCGGTCGCACCCAGCGTCATGCCAGCCGCAATAGCACACGAAATGTCCACGGCCTTAGCCGAGGCACCTGTGTAAGTGGCAACCTTAAAAAGGTCACCCACGTTGGTAACACTGTCAGCCGAAATCCACCAAACAGTGGTATTCGGAGAAAGCATCTTGGGCATAATCAGTCCTCCTGATCCGTCGTATTGCCAATATCAATGATATCATCCGCACCACAGCACTTAGGCTGTGTCATGGGCGTATCGTCATCAACAGGCTCATACATATCGGGCAACACCGACAGCATGTCCTTAGACTTTTCGCACACAATACCCGTGTGGATATTCCGTACTCGCATATCAATCCCCCCTATCTAGGTTCACGTAGAAACTCATATGACGCTGATAAACAGTAGGCCGCAATGTCGAATCATGATCCGCCGTCGAACCGACAGAAGCCGCAATGTTCACCTCATTCGACCCGTCAATCAACACAGCACCAATGAGCTTTTCCTTCACAACCGACACCAGCCGGTTGAGCATTTCCTTATTCTCAGCATAAACATCCACATAAAAAGGATGCTCATACACATCCTGAGTGTGTCCTGCCATCGACAGATACGAGTTCAAGTAGCGGTTAATTTCCGCCCCACCGTGGTACACAACATACAAAGGCTTCTTCACATCACGAGCAAAAGAATCAAAGACCTCAATATCGCGAATAGAGCGCAACAGATCAAGACAGGCCGTGTCGAACTCAAGCGTACGATCCCTCACTTCAACCTCCCATAAAACTCTTCACGGAAGACCTTCGTCACGCGAGGCAAGTACTTCGCCGGAGTAATGCCCTTACCCGCAGACTTCTTCGACTTGGCACGCAAACCAGATCGCAAGTACCCTGTCGTCCTATTACCCTGAGTACCATTCTCCTGCCATGAGTAGTAGGGTTTCTCGCGCGCCCACTTATGCCAACCGATCTCCACGACCTTCCCACCCTTAGATGCATCGACACTGAACGTGTCGCGCATATAGCCTGTATCGACACGCCGAGGATCCGTATCAATCAACGCTCGGCCATACTCAGTGGAAGCGACAGCAGCAGCCTGAGCAGCCTCATTCACACGCTTCCACGCGGCGTCAATAATCTTCTTCTTCGCACGAGCGGCGACACCATACCGGTCAGACTCGACAGTGACCTTAATGCCAGCGACACGCCCATCAAAGCGGACAACCTTCTTAGTTCTGGCCATTAGTATCCCCCGTCTCAAAGTCACACAGCAGCGTCGGCTGCCATGGCAGCGTGTCGAACACAGCGTTACGGACAACCAGCTTCAACCCATTCTGCCTAGGGTCAGCAGGAGACTCATTAATCACCACACGCATACCCTCTGCAAACGACACACGCATTTCAGGATCACCCCACAGACTCCTGCTCATAATCTCATTCTTGTCGATATGCAGAAGCTGAATGCGGTACGCATGCACGCCCGTCACTTCACCAGCCCACTCACGGTTACGAGCACGCCAGTCAACGTTAGGCGTTACGTTCGCCCACCCAACCCAGATAGGCAGGTTCTCCTGATTATGCAATCCGTGCTCAGGATCCCACTCATGCTCGACAGAATCAGGAGTCCGATACACACTGATCTTACTGTTTGTCAGCAACTCCAAAGGATAATGCGCAAGAGTCACAAACAATGGATGGATATTAGGTTTGATCGACAGCGCCACTAGAAATTCACCACCCAATCAACAGGCTCGTACGACGGCAGGATGACATCAAACGACAGGTTATTCTCATCATCTTCCTTTGCCTGCTCCCGCAACGTCTTCGCGCGCTTCACAATGGCGTCGAGCAGCTTAGCGCCATCCGTCTGCTTATCATCAGTCTTCAAGACGAGAAGCTGCAATGCCTTATCCATGCCGATAGCGTCGCACGCATCAGCAGCGGCCCGCTTCACATTCCCATTGTTAACAGCAAGGAAAGCGAGAATCTCGTCATCCGTAAACAAATAGCGAGGCTCATTGCGAAGATCACGCAAGTCCTCCAGCTTACGCAAGTCAGGAATAAGAACCCTTACCTGGCCAATAGGAGAAGTGTAGTCAATCATGATCTAAGTATAACTGAACCCCCTACAGCAAAAGCCATAGGGGGTTCAATCAATCCGTCAGGAGTTCAGGCCTGTAGACCCAATAACACCATCATAACGGACAAGGCCCGCACCGGCAATCTGACGAATACGAATCTCGATGTCGTCGTTGTCGAAGCTGCCCTCATACGGGTTCACATCCCCGCCTCCGAGCATCTGGCCGGTCTTGTTATGGATGCGAAGCTCAGGAGCCTCGCGACCCATCATCCCGGTCTTGGCCAGGACAGTCTTGCCATTGGCACGACCACCCTTAGGCAGCAGGACCCATGCCTTCTCGCCACCGACGACCGAGATGAGGTCAGAGGAAAGCACCTCCAGGCCCTTCAGCGGATTCGCCTTAATCTCAGTACGCTTACCGACCTGAGTACGAATCTCATTGATGAGGGTGTAGGACTTGGCGACCTCGGCCAGTGCAGGAGAAGTCACCAGCACGAAGCCTTCAGGCACGTACGTGGAGTGGCCATCACGGATGGTCGCAAGAGCCTGGTAGCGTGCGGCCACAATGGCGTCGAACGACAGAGCCGCGTTCTTCACGCCACCGACACCACCAGCACCCGTGCCGCCAGTGAACTCGTCCGGAACGGTCGTGAAGTCAGCCTTCGTCTTGTTGGCGTCGTTAAACACGTCAGCACGAAGAGACTTCGTGACCGGATCGAAAATCTGAAGCAGGACCAGCAGGTCCTCCGTGCGAGCGGCCAGCGTCGCAGCATCCTTCGGGAAACGTGCAATCACGTTCCACTCGTCGTTAATAAACGACTCGAAGGAGAACTGGATACGAGCACCATGCTTGCTGGTGGTGATAAACGCACCCTCTGCCTGGTACGACATGGTGGGGTACGGCGTCAGCTCAGGGACATGAGGCAACGTGCCGACAGGGTGCTTGTAGCCCCCATTGTCGATGGGAACCGTCGTGGAGTCCGGCTTCAGCGACAGCAGCGAAGCCGGACGGAAATCCGTCAGCAGCTCCTTCGTCGCAATATTGCCCCACAGGGTGTTGTAGGAGTCGAAGTACTCCTGGAAGCGCACGTTCGCAGCCTTGACAAACATGGGCGCGAGCTGGTCAGAGGTGATGGCTTCCTTCAGGCGAGCCTGCGCAAGGCGATCACCCGCAAGAGCCTCAGCCAACTGAGTATTGAAGTCTTCCTGGTTCTTGAAACGCACTTTAATTGCCTCCTATCAGGCGGTCTTTGCAGGCGCAAGGACAACCTGCATCTTCTGATCGACAGAAGCGGACGACACCGGCTCCTTCAGCCAGCCGATAATGACATCCGCACCCGTCTTGACGGTCGTCACAACAGGCTTGGTGCCAGCACCCGTCGCAGCCTTCACGTACACAAGATCACCGGCCTTGGCATCAGCAGTGACCTTGCCGGTCAGCTCGAACACACCGCCTGCGACACGCACAGAGGCGTAGCCGGGGCCGTTCAGGCCATAGGTCGGAGCAGTCAAGACCTCACCGAGGGTCTTCTCAGGCTCAGCAGTCGTCGGGCGAACCTTCGACTGAAGAATGCCAGCAATGCCGTTCGCCTTGTTAATAACAACGACATCACCAGGCTCAAGATGAGCCTGCGTTGCATCGACAGGCAGAGAAAGAGTATCCGAGTACTCGAAAATCTGATTGTCCTTGACAACCGGAACCTTAATAGGCATAACCGCCACAGTGATCACCAACCGATCTTCTTGAAAGTGTTAACAGGCTTGTCGTCAACCGGGGTAGCAGTAGCCGCCACAGCCTCCTTCAGATAAGCACGCTCAGACTCCAAAGCGGAATCAACATCCGCACCAGCCTTCACGGCCTCACGAACACGCACGATGGCAGCCTCCGGCAAACCAGACTCAGCAATCTTGCGGCCAGCCTCAAGAACCGAATCAACATCGACAGATGCCTCTTCGGTAGGCTCTTCTGCCTTGGCCTCCTGAATAGTAGCCATAGCAGCTTCGAGCTTAGAACCGAGAGCTTCAATAACAGAAGCAATCTCGCCCTTCAGCTCATCGAACTTGGACTCGATCTCCTTGTCCATGCCCGCCTCCTTAACGTAATTGTCGTTTCGATTAGATTCTAGCAGATCAACAATAGCACCACCTGCACCCGGAGTAGTCACAAAGTCAACCGAACGCACACCAGCAATAGGCGGAACAATCCCATTCTCGCTAATGGGGTCAGCACACCAGGCATTAATGGAAACACCAATATGCTCCCACTTATCCTTGATTAGCTCATTCACACCCGAAAAGACTTTGCACACCGTATAGAGTGCGCCATCTTCTCCGACAGTAGCATCCTCCAAGAAGACACCAGCATAGTCACGAATAGAACGCTCCGGGCGCTCCCACTCCTCGCTTTCTGTCGGATGGTCAATGAACATCTCCGTGCCAGCCTTGAACAAAGGCGCAGACTCAGCCAAGTTCTCAGCAGTGTAAATACCACTCGAACCCTGACCCGGCACGATAATGCGAATCCGATACTTCCCATCACCCAGAGAACTAGCCTCCGGTGAGAAAGACTCATGCAGTTTAAGCATCCGTCCCCCTATTCCTGTTGTCGTTTGTTCCGTCCGACAGGGGGCCGACACCTGTCGCACGCCCGTCCTTGGTCTCGTCGTCACTCTTTGTCGATGTCGAGTCCTCATCTTCAGAAGGCAACTCAGGCAAATCCTCCAAAGGCAAAGAGCCAGCAATCTTCAACAACTGCAATACACCGGAGCGCATTTCAACCTGATGCAACGCGCCATTCTGATACGCGAGCGTTAGAGATTGAATGCGACGATGCGTCTGGTCATTATTGATCGAACCGTACTCGACATTGATCTTAATACCAAGAGCCTGCGCAACCTCATTAAGCATGTCGATATGCAACTGACGACGAAGCTCCAACGCCTTGAAGGTCGGGTCTTCCAGAGCAGTCTCAGCGCCCTGTCGTCCACCAGCAGACCCGTCCGTTAGCAACACCGACAAGGGGATGTCGAGAGCAGCCGACACCATAGCCGCAAGAGGCGTGCCAGCAGAGAAATCGACACCAGCACCAGCCTTCGTAATCGCCTGAATGTCCTGCCCAGCCCCAATCGAGGCAGTGCCACCGACACCCATGCCAGCCATGCGCGCCGTCACAGCCTGCTGCTGCTTGGCATTCACGGACTTCGCCTTGAAAGCCAGACGCGACAAGGACTTCTGCATCATGCGTGCAATTTCCAGATGCTCCTTATAAGCCTGAGCATAATTCAACGCACCCATCAGATCAGGCTTGCCATAATGCTCAGCACTCAACCGGTTTACCGTCGCATACACAGCAGTCAGGCGGCGATTCACCTTGTAGTTCGCAGCATTAATCGTCACGCCCGTGCGATCCCACAGCATGTACCACTGAGGGTCCCCCGTAGACGCCGGATTAATGAGCAGCGCAACGACATCCCCCGTCACATCATCAGTGGCAACACCACCAAGACGCATCAAGGGGATAGGCGTGACCGTCTTCGTCGTCTTATCGACAAGGTAGATAACACAGCCATCCGTGTTGAAAGCCTGCTCATCACGGACACGGGCCTGCACACTGAAGCACGCCTTAGCGTTCTCGTCGATCACCTTACGTGCAGGCCTTGTCGCACCCTTATACACAACCGGGTCGGACCACATGTAGGCGTTGCGGACGACAAGGCCACGCTTGACAATCGGATTCAGTGTAGCCAAGCGACGTGCGCGTGCGGAATGATCCCGGATAACATCAAGAGTAATAAGCGAGTCAGCACCCTCAACAGCAGACAACGACACCCAGCCGATGTCCTCCTGTCGAAGGCGGGCAAGGGACTCAGAATAAGCCCCCAAAGCCTCGATAAGTTTCTGCTCGTACTTCATAAACTAAGCCTATCACGCAATAAAGTAAGCCAATTCATCCTCAAACATGAAGTCCGTAAAGTCATCGGCATCCAACAAATCATCCGGTGAAAAGTATTGTCCCTCGGAGTCACCCGCCATAATTGCGCCAATGTTTTGGTATGCATAAATAACAGCATCAAGAACGTCAGGGGACTTAATGCCACGCTTACGCATATTCTCTTTCGACTCAATGAGCAGCGCGGACCCACGGTACTCATATTTGATCGATGCAATCTCGTTATGCAGCTCGTCGTCGTCAGGAAGATACACCCTTCCATCAGCGACAGCCTTGGCAAACTGGTCGTACATGGCTGCACGGTAGTTGTACCACTTCGTGCTATCACCTGACTTCGCGTTACCGTGAATGCCGACGACGGAAATGGTTGGCGGAACGAAGTTGTAGATGCTGTCGAGCACTGATGCACCGACACCAATAGCGTCAATACGAATCTCGACAGCCCCCATCTCCACGGCCAGTTCGCCGACCTTGCGTGCAAGCTCAGGACCGTTCAAGCCCTGATACCGGCCATGAATCCTGATGTAGCCGCCCTGGTTCGACACGATCACGGAACTGTCGGAGCCGTATCGGGCCACATCGACCCCAATCGTGATCGGCATGCCCTCATCCGGCTCGGAGGTGTCGTAGGCTTCCATGGACTGCATGACGCGCCCCATGTTGAACAGGCCGTCGTCAGACACGTCAGGGAACTCGCCAAGGACACGTGCGACAAAGCGGGGGTCATCCTCGCCCCATTCCTTCTTACGCGCCTCAACCCAGTCAACCTGGACAAGACGAGTCGCGACTTCGACAGGCACGACTTCGCCCGTGAAGTTAGGCGTGTCGTATGCTCCGAACTGGATGATGTTCCACGAGCGTTCCTCTGGCTTCAGGCGCATCTCCCGCTTATACACCTCAGCCATATAGCATGAGGGGTCATTCGGGTTAGCAATGGCCAGAATGCGCGCGTACTTGTTGGTGGTGATTGCGTCGGCTGCGGTGAAGATTTCCTTGGAGATGCCACCCGCCTCGTCCATGATGACGAGGACATACTGGTCGTGGACACCCTGAAAGCCGGACTCGTCCTTATCGTCTGGCTTCATGCCGAAAGCAATAGGGTCCTGTCGATCATCCATCTTCCACGTCGCGTCGGCGTTCACCTTACCCCGGATACCAGCCACAGCCTTGACACGGGGTATTTCTTTCCATAGGACGTTGCGGACCTGTTTCCAGTTTGTTGCCGTGGTGACGACTGTCGTGTCATCGACAGGATGAGTGTCTACCCACCAGTTAACAAGGGTTGCTGACAGTCGGCTGTTATGGGTCGGCACCATGTGCTCACCAACGAGGTACATGTGACTCTCCGAGTCCACCTCAATACACTGGGTCGGCTCAGTCGGCACTGGCACGACATCGACAATGGTGCGAACAGTCTTGCGCGAAGACTGAGCGTCCTGTTCTGGCCGCTCAAGACTCTTCACAGAACCCGGTGTGAATGGGTCGAACGTAGGGTTAAACACCATACGCCAGCGAGGGCCAACATCTTCACCATTCAGGTACGTTCGCTCCTTGGAGACAGAACAGCGCACACCAAGGGAACGAATCAGCTCAGCGACACCGAGTGCCAACTGTTCGTTCATGAAGTCAACACCAACACAAGTAGTCGCCTTTGAGCTAGCATTGAAACCATCAGTGTCCATAAGGCCGCGCAGAAGGTCAATCCGCTGCTCGATGGACGCACGCAGATACATTTGTGGGATGTGCTTGTTGTTCAGCACGCCAAGCTCATGCAGCTTAGCCTTGTGATTATTCTGGCAGAACCCATACGGAGCGGCCTTTTCAGGCGCGTGCTTGTACTCCTTCAACATCACACCCCGAGATGCGAACTCATCGAGGATATGCTTCTTGCGCGGCCCAAGAGTAACCGACGGTGCAGCTGAATGACCATCACCAAGCCATACACCAAGGACGTAAGGGTCAATCAGCAAATCGGCTTCTTGTCCGACAATGGGCGCATTGATCGGAACATAGTGGTTAGCCTGATTCTGCTTGCCGTGACGCAGCGACGACATGATCTCTCGCGTTTCACGAGTACGACCATAAGACCAGCCATTACGCCAGTCACCATCAATGCGCTTACGTGCTCGCTTAGCCTCGTTGAAGTTAAGTGTCACCCATTCATGGTTAGGCGAACAAATAATCTCTGCACCATCATTGAAGATGACCTTTACGAGATCATGGTAGAAGATTCTCGACTTGCCAGTAACCCTAGTCGGCCTGCCTAGCTCATCAAGAACGCACTCCCCTACCTTCACATCTCCAACAGTCGTCCAGCCCGTAGGCGTGGGGAGTTTTTGACCTAGTGTTAAATCTTTCCCCGCCCCATTGCCAGTGACAACTAGTGTCTTTTGATGTTCGACAACAGACTGTGAAACCTCGCGCTGCTTCGACCACATGAACAGGCCATGATCCTCAGCCCACTTAGCAGGGTTATTGCGCCACACTTCAAGACGCTGGGCATCAGAAAACTTCTTAGCGACAGCACCAAAAGGTAGCATCAGTCACCCTCCATCTCGACAGTAGCTTCAAGCAACGCCGCAGGCTTATTCACAGCCTGAGAGAACCAGTCAGCCTTGTTCGTCTCCAGGGCGCGCTTCGCCTCAGTGGACAAATGAGGATACACAAGTGCCGTGTACTCTTCGAGCACCTGGTTGGTGAACGACAGCATGACTGCTACCTGCTTCTCCTCGATCACCCGAATCTCATGTGTCACGGTCTGTCGCTTCAGGTTGGCAACCTCAGAGATTTCACGCAAGACCGCAAGAAGACCCTGAATGTTCGCACCCCAATTGCCCTTATCATCAGCAAGACCGAACATCTCAATCTGCGAGTAGGCCATGTCAACAAGCGCATCAAGACGGTCAAGCTGCTTGATGCGCATATTGCGGGGTGAGAGTTCCTGTCGGCTGTCGTAATACGCCTGCTCGATAATGAACAGCTCGTCCGACGTAAAGCCTGTCGCCTCAATGATCTTGTTACGATCAGCGCCACGCTTCAGCAACGACAAGGCGGCATCTCGCCGCCCCTTCACTCCTGGGTCATCACTCGTCAAAAGCGTCCGAGATTCGCTCATTGAACTCACGAATAACCCCCTCGATAGTCTTCTGGAACTTATGATCCAGGTACGCGTACATGCCAGTTATGCCAACAATCAAGCCGACAAACACACCAATAAGAAATGACATTAATCCTCCTTAGGTACTGAAGGCAGGTCTTCTATCTTCACGCCGGCTTGAATAGCGGCGACACGCACCGCATAAGCATGTTCCTTCCACAAGAACGCTTGCGTGCGCAGCTCTGCCTCAAGGTCCTCTCGTGCCTCCTTGATCTCTTGCGCCTTCTTGTAGCGTTCGACACAAAGGTCAATGATAACCTTAAGGAGAAACCCACTACCAGAGAGCCCTAACCCAATAATTGTAGTACTCACTAGCGCTCCTAGTTACCAATAGCCGTCAAGTACTCCTTGCGGGTCCTCGCGTATTTCTCTTTGGCCTTTTCCAGTTCCGTCTTCGGCAAGACGCCTGGGCGGTACGAGTAAGGCCATACCCACAAAGCCCTAGCCAGGAAAAACAGGCCGATAATTACCGATGAGATAATACTATGCAATGGCCACCTGACATGGGCCGTTGGCAGCAGCAACTCATCAATCGAAATAAGCAGCATACCGGCAACAGCCAACAGCGCCGCTGGGCCTTCCAGCCACCAGCTCCCCCTCCACGCGGAAGGGGCACCAAGAATCCCCGACACCAGCATGATCGCGCCCGCCACAATAACAACACACGGCAGGTTCCATATGCGCAAAAGAAACTGCATGCCAGTAAGGGAGATAAGGCAATAGACCACCACCGTAACCGCTGTTACTGAACGGGGCTCTTTCATACTGTTCAATATGTTCCTCATACTGATAGTATAAATGACCGCCCCACTAACTAATGTGGGGTGGTCATTTAAGATCACGGATGAACGACACTGGGTACAGACGCCATCAAGCCAGTCGCACCCTTCGACAGTGCTATATCAGCCTGTTGCTGAGTCGTAATGATGTGCGCAATCAAAGGCTTGCCAGTCGCCTTGAGAATATCCCACACACCCTGGTCAGCATTCCATTCCATGCCGAGCACATCGAAGTGCGACAGATCCGCACCGGCAACCTCATTCGGGTACATCATGCACATACTCTTGTACCCCTTCGCCTTCGCGCGATCAGCGACACCACCATTCACAAACTGCTTGATCAATACCCGATCTTTAGCATTTGGAATGGTGTCAAGGTAGTCGAACAGCGCATTCTCAGATTCCATATCCCCTTGCGAACCAGTTGGCTTGCTAGACGTGACCTTGTGATCGATAGCTAGCACAATGTCTGACCCAACCTGATCGACAACGTCAGTGAGCCTCATGAAACCGCCGGATGCCTGCTGCAAGCCCGCAAGAGTTGACCACGGAGTATTCCAGATCTGATACTCCGTGCCTGGCACCGTACGTGTCGTCACCCAATCGTGGATCAGAACAAACTCGCCGGTTGAACAACGACGCACCGACAGCTCCAAGGCCTTGAAACCGGCCCTCAATGACTCTGTAAGGCCCTTTTGAGTGAACTCCGGGTACTCGGTGCCACCGAGCCTGTGAGCCACGTAGAAAGGCTTAGAAGCCAGGAAACGATCAATGACAGAGCCAGTAGGGGCAGGCGCAGGCTTCGACACCCTGCGGGTGCCAGCCACCCACCTATCCCCACCGGAATCGCGAACCCACATCGTGCCACGAACGTCACCACCAGCGCGACGCAACCACAGATCAGGCACCAGGGATCACCACCTGAACACCAAGACCATTCGTCGCCTGAGCGTTCGGGTACGTGAACGTAGCGTCCGTGTCGCCCTTGCCCTGCGCAACCGCCACCGTCTGGAAGTTAGAACCCTCCTGAGCCGCGAAGTCCACAAGCTCCCAGCCTTCGCTTAGTGTGATCTGGCTACGAGTCTCCTCAGACGCCGTACGCTCGAACGCGTACGCGAGCTTGAGGCCAGTTGCGCCATCAATCTTCGGAGCCGTGACTGTTACAGTCTCTGTCGGCTCCTTTGTCCGGTCCTTCGTAGTACCAGCCACGGGCACACCGCCACCACGCACGGTCACAGCCGCGTAGCCTGCCTCGACAGCCTTCGCAGTCTTCAAGACGATAGCCTCACTCCACGGGCCGTAGGCAATCGTAGAGTGCTGTGTGCCAATCCAGTAAGGTTCGACAAGCACTGTCCATCCTGCAGGCCAGGTGAACGTCTGATCGGACTGGGCCTTCACGTTGACGCCGATGATCACCGTGTCCCCGGCCTTGCCGTCGACAGTAATGGTGCCCGTGTCGCCGGTGTACTGCCCACCCGCGTGGGCAATCAGTGTGGGCGTGGACGCGGCCTGGTCGATGAGGAAATAGTACGTGCCATCGGGTAGGGCTTCGGCTTCAGCCTTTGAGGCGACGACACGGATCTCGGGGCGTGTCACGTTGACGTTAATGACGGGCGCAGCAGGGGGTGAGGGCACAACAGGCGTGTTACCCACCAAGGCACTCAGCGACACCTCCTGATCAACCGCGAGGCCGACCTCCTTCTCCACGATGACACCACCAGGGCCTGTGATACGCACGTCGTATGTGCCTGGTTCAAGGTCAATCGACACAGGCTGCAACGTGTTCTGCACAACGTAGCCACCAACCAGGAGATCAGATACAGGATTGTTCGAGCCGACAGGGTTAGGCTTAGGCGTCACGTACACGCTGATCATGACGTGATCGCCTGCAGGCGTCTTGACGCTACCAATAATGCGCGCCATTATTCAACTCCTTAAGTAAATGTGAATAGTTATGTGGCCCCGTCACCTAAGCGACAGGGCCACGTCTTGTTAGTTGCTGTCGTCAATCGCACCATAGGCAGGCGCCACATAGGTGCCGCCCGTATGAACAACAGCAATGATCAGGCCGACAACAGAGAGAACCTGCTGGGCCACGCCCGTCCACTGCTCCCAGTTCTCAGCGGTCCACCCGCCGTAGGCAACACCAACCATGCCGATGGCAGCAACCAGACCGTAGAGAGCCTTACGTCGCTCAGGGGTGAGCACTGTCCACTTCGTACGGTCAGTGGTCAGAACTTCATTCTTCATCTCTAAACCTCCTTGACACCATTATACAAAACTTGGACATGCAAAAAGCCCTGGACACTTGAGTAGCATCCAGGGCTTTTTGTTTAGTTCTCAGCGGCGCTTGTAGCGTGCGACAGCCAGCGCGACACCACCCGCCACGAGGATACCCGTACCAATCAGGCCAGCAGGCGTAGCGCCCGTCTTAGCGAGCTTACCCTGCGTTCCACCCTGTGCGCCCTGTGGCTTCTCGACAGGCGCAGGAGCGGACGGGGACACGGACGGCACAGGAACCGGCGTCGTCTCAACAGGAGCAGGTGTCGGATCATACTGAGGCTTGTCAGACGGCTTCGGCTCCGGTGAAGGAACCGGGGCAGGGGAAGGCGCGCTCACATCAGGGGTCGGCACCGGAGAAGGCTCCGGATTCGTCATGGCAGTACCGTCACCATCAGCGCCACCGTTAGCCTTGACAGTCGCCGTTGCTTCCAGCTTCACACCGTTCACCTCGGCATGGTTCGTCACCGAGGTCTGACCATCAGGAACACGAACCTGCTCAGGCGGGTAGACCATGCACACCTCTGCACCTTCGGGAGCAGTGAACTTAATGGTGTTGGCATCCACCGGAATGGCCGTAATGAACGCTGTCGTCTTGGGGTCCCAGGTCGGCGACTCCGTACACTTCACGTCGGTGTTCAGGCGAGTATCAAAGTCCTTAACAGTGTACTCCGTGCCAGGCTCGACAATGAACTTAATGCCCCAGCCGACAGTGCCGTTAGCGTTCGTCCATCCGAACTTCAGGTTCTCAGGCGAGGCATATTCGTAATGTGCCGGTCCAGAGCAATCATTGGAGCACTTGCCTGTAGCGTCCTTGTCGCCCCATACGAGGGTACGAACAACCTCACCATTCAGGCTGATCTTTCCCTCTGTCGTGCCGACAGCAGCATCCTGAAGGCGTGCACGCGCCCACCAGGTACCTTTCACATCCTTCTTGTTGGCATAGGCGTCAGGGATTGTCGTGACCTTACAGGTGAGTGTCGCCTCGTTGGCGGTGCACTCACCGATCTGAGACCCATCGTCGAGGGTGAAAGGAAACGAGGCGTTCCACTTAAACCCTCCGTCAACGGATGCGACGGTGAACGACTGGCCGACAGTAAGGCGCTCAGTCTCCCATGTGCCAGACACGTTGACCTCAGAGCTGGTCTGTCGGCTCATGGACTGCGCCGAGGTGACTGTAGCAGTCATGGTGTCATTGGCTGCATAGGCGGCGACAGGTGCAGCTACGAGCATGGCGACACCTGCGGCGGCTGTGATGATCTTCTTCATTGTTTTTTCCTCCTTATAGGTAGTGGAAGGGGCCGGTAGTCACAATAGTAACTACCGGCCCTCACTATTCTCAACTCAGTGCTGCGTGATAAGCCTCACAATACCGTCAGCGTCCTGCTCAACCGTCATCCGACCATGGATAAGCTTGCCATCTTCACCGAAGATCGAGCATCCACCATCAAGACGGGTCTGGCACAAGCCGACAGCCATAGCACCCGTATCAGTCAAGAAGTAATCATCCCCCTGATACGACAGCCACCCGGTACGCATAGCACCATTAGCTTCCAGGTAATACCACTTACCCTTAAGCTGCACCCAGCCGGTCTGCATCTCACCCTTCGAGTTCAGGTAGAACCAGTGTTCGCCATCCTTCACCCAACCGGTCTCCATAGCACCATAACGCCCATCATGAACTGGGTGCAGGTAGTACCAGTGGCCATCAATGTGCTGCCAGCCAACCTGAATCCAACCCTTCTCATTGGCGTAGTACCACGAACCGGCGACGGGGAACCAGCCAGTCTCGAAGTTGCCACCATCAAGACGATACCACCAGCCACCATCCTGCGACACCCAGCCCTCCTTGTTCAACAGCTCAAGGTCAAGGTCGTCGTAGTACTGCTGCGCCTTATCGATGTACTCGTTCGCATACGTATCACGCAAAGAAGCCGGGCAAGCAGTCGAGTAGAAGTCACTATGAGGGAAGACGTTCACTCGCCACTGCGGACGGCCCAAGCCGTAACCTCGACACAAGGCAGCAGTGAGGTGCGCACCAGCATCCAGCGTCTCCTCACTAATATCCCACCCGCCATCAGCCCCAGTGGAGTTCGCGTGCTCAATACCAATCGACTTCTTGTTCACGCCCGGGCAATGCCACGCCGTGTCGGAGTCATGGACATACTGGCAAATATTGCCATCAACGTCCACATCATAATGCGCACTTGTACCATTTAAGCTGAATGCACCATACACGCCACTAAAGCTCATCTTCTTACCAGCATTATGGTGGACAATAACACGATCAAGAGCGTTACCAGCCCGCCCCCCATCAAAGTTGTCAATCCACATATTCGTGTCGGCAACGAGGTCTTGCCAATTCATCTCTTCAACTCCCAGTGTCCGAAGTCTCTCAGTTCCGTTTCAATCATATCAGCAAAGAACTCCTCCCCCACCTCAGTCACATACGTCTGCCAGTGGTAGTTCGGGCGCTTACCACCACGCGTCACCAAACGACGCAAGCCGAGCAGGCCTTCAGCCTTCGGTGTTGGCACATTAATACCACCACGCCGCCTTAGATAACCCTCACGAGCCAGCAGCCTAATGACCTTAAAAGCCCCAATACTACCAATGCCCCTAGCAAACTCAAGCAGACTAGGCTCCATCACACACCATCCACATCAGTAAAGAAAGCAGCAAACGGATCATCACCTGGATCAGCGAACATGACATCAACAGGCGCAGGCTCAGTATCGACAGGTCGCAGAACATCCTTCGGACGCCGCATCGTCTTCAAAATAAGCGTCCAGTCGATAGGCAAGTAATCATTCAACAGGATCATGTCCTTGATATTCAGACTGCCACGGACCAGCTTATTGTAGAAATACCGATCCGAGTGTCCCCCAACCTTGCGCCCATCCTTGAACGCCGACAGGCCCGCATCAATGAATTGCGCAAGCACAAGCGCTCGAAAATCATCAAGACGAGCCTCGACATCAGCCGGGTAATCCATCTTCTTTCGCGACGCTCGCGCATTCGCCATCCGCGCACGTGCAGCTTCCAGCTTCACAGGGTTCTCGATCTTACTCACTTGCCAGCCTCCTTCTTGATCAAATCAGGGCGGAACCCCGACCAATGTCTCACGATAGCCCCCTTGCCATCCTTCACAACAACGACAGGGGCCTGACTGTACCCGAGGCTCTGAATGAACGACAGAGCCTCAGGGTCCTCAGACACGTCCACACTCTCGTGCGGGGCACCCAGCCCATTCAGCTTGCGGTACGTAGCCACACACTGAGGGCAACGAGGCTTAGAGTAAACAGTAATGCTCAACTTCTTCTCACTTTCCAGTCGAACCAAAGCCGCCCTTACCACGCCTCCTCGTGGACAAGACTGGCTCATCGTACAATTCAGACAGGTTTTCTAATCGCAGGACCACGATCTGCGCAATGCGCTCGTGCTCTTCAAGAACGACAGGGCTGTCGGTCAGGTTATGCAGCGGCACAAGAACCTCACCCTCATACCCGGAGTCGATCACACCGACACCATTGGCGAGAATCAAGCCCTTCTTGTGCAGCGACGAGCGGGCAAAGACAAGGCCGACAGCATCCCGGGGGATGTCGAACATCTGCGGCGTGTAGCCTGTCTTCACCAAGATGGTCTCATGAGGGTAAATGATGTATGGGATCGGCACCTCCAAGTCTGCCCCCGCGTCGCCGCTATGCTGCCTGTAAGGTCGCATTTCTTTCTCCTTCCTCTTTGTTGGTAATAATGTGAGGGGGCTGTCTTATGCTCGACAGCCCCCTCACTGTGCATGTTGTAAGCCCGCACAAGGCCCGTACCTGGAAGGACGAACCCTCCTGGTACGTGTTCCTGAGATCAGAGGCGCGCTGTCTCAGGCCGTCTTATCAACCAGCGCCCACGAGAGGGCTTTGTCGAGGTCTTCCTCACTGCTCTGGCCACTTGCGCTCCAGAGGATAGCGTCGAGGGCAGTGTCCCAAGGGTCAGTTTCATTCGCCCCTAGGCCAAGCAGTCGTGCCTCCTTCGCAAGATCATCCAGCTCCTTGAACTCTGCGTCGTGCAGCCAGTAAGTGAACAGTGGCACATTCACGTTGTACTTGATGTTGAGATGCCCCCATTCAGACTCCCAGCCGCTAATGTCATGCACACCACCGTCACTGTCGGTGAACTGGAACTCTGGATGGTCGAGGAGACCTGTGTACATGCAAATGTCACAGGACCCGTCAGTGTCCAGGTATGTGTTGCCGTTGTAGTCAGTCAGTCGCAGTTTCATGTTGTTTCTCCTTTCATGTGGTGGTCCCCTTGATGAGAGTCGAACTCATACTCCTTACTGGAACCCGGGTTTGAGCCGAGCGCGTCTTCCTGTTCCGCCACAAGGGGTGGTGCCCCCTTAACATTCACCGTCCCTTGCTTGCAAGGAGTTGAGGTGGGCTATTCAGTTATGTATTCAGCATAGCACGGGTACAAACACTATGCTTCGTGACATGGATCAATCAGCACATTGACACGATCCTGTTCCAGGATCAAGGCAGCATCATGCCGGATACCTTCAGCCTCAAAGCGGTTAACCGTCACCCAATGCTG
>ERZ772911.31-NODE-31-length-22035-cov-3.19081_pt1 | contig 22035 bp, 18 predicted proteins | sample MGYA00512120_ERZ772911 | MGnify/ENA primary metagenome ERZ772911 (study PRJEB29015, sample SAMEA2738044) | human oral metagenome | biome: human oral; feature: human-associated habitat; material: saliva | place: China | collected 2233 ...
TGGGTGCCGCTTCTCCCCCGTTCTTTTCTACTGTGCGGGTCTAGGTTGTGCCCATATACCTAGCAGATGACGGTTCGCGGGGCGTGTTCGGGGGCGCCTTGCGATAATGGGGGTATGCTACATTCCATTCTTCTTCCCTCGACCGTACAGCTTCCGTTGGCGACCAGCATCGTGGCTGCTGACCCCACCGGTTTAGAGTGGCTGCTACTCATTGCGGCACCGGTTGTTTTCTGCGTTGTGTACCTGGCGTGCATTATGGCGATTGCGGCGTTTGGTCCGCTGGTCATGAGGAACAACAAGTCTGGCGGCACGACCTACCTGCTGGACCGCCCCTCCCGCGTTGCGTTTAGGACTCGCACCGTGGCGCTCTTTGCGCTGGTGGGTGCGTTTGTGGAGCTTATTTGGCTCGGTTATACGGGTCGTGTGGGGTCGATTGCGGTCATTCCGATTCTTCTGTTTACGTGGTCGTGGAAGTTCGCGTTCTTCTTCCTGCCGTTGCAGCTGATTCGTGTCTGGTATGTGCACGCGACGCGCGGCAAGTATGATGCGCTGTCGGCTGAGGGCGCTCAGCGCCGTGAGAAGTTGAACCGTAAGAGCGCGTACGAGGTGTCGAAGATGATGCAGCGTAACCCGCAGCAGTTTGCGATGAGCAAGGAGCTGCACACGCAGGCGCGCGCTCAGAAGATCGCGGGTATGCGTCCGTTCCAGAATCTTGACGAGGCGGGCAAGAAGCGCCGGGCGAACTATACGGTGGAGCTGGCGTTGGCGCAGATGCAGGTGCGTCAGATGAACCCCGGCAAGCTCCCTTCGGAGGCGTTCGGCGAGGGCATCCTGGGTATGGGTCTTGGCATTAGGTCTGAGCGGGCGGTGGAGCAGACGTGGCTGACGCTGTGCACGGAGCGCGTGAATGCGGTAGATGCGCCGAACTACCCTGATTCGCTGTACCCGGTGTCGGCTCGTTTTTCGCTGTTTACCACGATGTCGCTGTTGCAGCCGCTGATGGGTCGCCCCTATTCGCCGTTTACCGCTGAGGATGCGCGCCGTTTTGTTCCGCGTGATTTCTCGGCGGATACGGTGCTTTTGAAGACTGAGGAGCTGGGTAAGAAGGCCCTGGCGCAGAGCGCGATTTTCCGTCAGATTCACGAGCGTCTTCTGCCGCTGCATCAGCAGCAGCCTCAGCTGGTGGATCGCCGTGCCTTGGCCTATTGTGGTGCCCTGCTGCTGAGCGTGGCGAAGGCTGAGGTGGAGAGTCAGCGTCTGACGAGCCAGGTTCTGGCGGCGGCAGCTTCGGAGCGCGGCATCCTGCCTTACGGTCTGTTCTCGCAGATTTCTGAGGATTATCAGCGCGTTCAGCGTCTGCTGAATTTGATGGTGAAGGCAACCGCCGACATTGAGCGTTTCATCAACGCTGTCGAGGGCTTGGTGCAGATGCATTCTGGTCCGGCTCAGCCTTCCGGTATTGCATATGAGAAGGCGCAGATGGAGTACATTGCCGCTCTTCTGGACGTTATTGTCTTCTCCTCGCACGCCCCGCTTGCCGGTTCCATCCAGGCGTCCTACGCCCTGCTGAAGGCGGACTATGAGGCGTTTACGTTCAATACTTCGGATGAGCTGAGCCGTAGCTACTGGCTGCAGTACTCGAAGAACGCGGTGAGTGCCTGCGATACGGGCCTGTCTCAGGGTTATGAGGGTTTCTTCGGCTCTGATGATGCGGCGCGTAAGGCGTGGGAGTCCTACGCGGAGGACGTCGTGAAGGAAGTCTGCACCTACTCGGTCACCCAGGTGTACTGGGACGCCCTGGTGCAGCAGGCACTCATTCAGCGTGATCTGCCGCGTGAGTTTGAGGATGCTTCTACCGCTGTTCCGGAGCTGATGAATAAGAACGCTGCTGCGTCGTTCCCAACCTATTACATCAATCTCATCTGGAACTAGGTGTAGTTCCCCCGTGGTGAGCGGTGCGCCAGGTTGGAGCCGTGCAGGGTTAGAATAGTCAGCATGACTACTGAGCGTTCTTCCGAGATCTCTTCACCCTACGCGGCACGCGACTGCTTCTGCTCCCTCCGGCGTGCAGAAGCCTTTTGACCTTGATACCGTCAAGAAGGTGCGCACCGTTCACCTGGCGCAGGCTAAGGCGACCGGGCAGAAGTTCTCCATGCTGACCTGCTACGACGCCCTGACCGCGCAGATTTTTGATCGCGCGGGCATCGACATGCTGCTGGTGGGTGATTCCGCGGCGAACGTGGTGCTCGGTTACGAGTCGACCCTGACCATCACCCTGGATGAGATGATTCCGCTGGTCGCGGCTGTTTCTCGCGGTGCATCCCGCGCCATGGTGGTTGCTGACCTGCCGTTTGGTTCCTATGAGCAGTCGCCGCAGCAGGCGGTTGCGAGCGCTGTTCGTCTGATGAAGGAGGGCGGCGCGCACGCGGTCAAGATTGAGGCGGACGCTTCGATGGCCGAGTGGGTTCGTGCCCTGGTGCGTACCGGTATTCCGGTGGTGGCGCATGTTGGTTTCACCCCGCAGTCGGAGCATGCCCTGGGTGGCTTCCGCGTGCAGGGTCGTGGCGAGGCTGCCGAGCGTGTTCGTGAGGATGCAGTGGCTCTGGCTGAGGCTGGTGCATTCTGCGTGCTCATGGAAATGGTGACTACCGAGACCGCACGCCGTGTGGATGAGGCTGTGGGCGCGGTGCCGACTATCGGTATTGGTGCCTCGAACGTGACGACCGGTCAGGTGCTGGTCTGGCAGGACATGATGGGTGTTCGTTCCGGCCGCGTTCCGCGTTTTGTGAAGCAGTTCGCGCAGGTCGGTCAGGTCATGGAGGACGCTGCGCGCGCCTACCGTGAGCAGGTTCGTTCGGGTGAGTTCCCGGCGGCTGAGCACACCTTTGAATAGGCTTTAGGTTTAGACGGTAGCTTTAGACAAAGCGAAGACCCCCGTATCCGGTGTTCCGGATTCGGGGGTCTTGCTGTATCTGTTTTTCTGCCTCTGTTAGACGCCTCTGTTAGAGGCATGCGTGCAGAACGTTCGCTGGGCTTTAGAGCAGGGCTTTAGAGCAGGCCGCCGTCCTTGTCCCACTCCTCGTTGCGTTCGCGAGCGCGGTCCATGGCGTGTGCCGCCTCCTCGTAGGTTTTGAAGGGGCCCCACAGGGAGGTTACGGCGCTCTGCTGGCCGCGTTCCACCTGACCGGTTTTGAGGTTGTACCAGTACTCTTCGGGGTGCGGGCTGGTGGCTTCGGTCGCGGAGTTCAGGGTCTTTTCGACCGCCGATTCGATGGCTTCGCTCAGGCGGTTTTTCTTCTCACTCATGGGTTCTCCTTCGACGGTGAGGGGTTGGTGTTTCTAGCTTCTCACGCACATAGGTTCGTGGCAATGAGGCGGGCGGAGATTCTCACGGCGTTGCCCCCCTCCACGATCTTCCGCCCCCTTCCATGGTCTTCCGCTACTGCCTTCCACCTCTGCCTTCCGCTGCGCGCAGTTTTGGCTAGGGTGCATGAAATTTTATTCACAATCTGGGAAAAAGGTACGGCTTATGTATCCGCCGCTTTTTAGCGCCCGCGCAAGGGACACAACCCGCCCACGCCCGGTAAGATGAAACTATGTCTTCAACCAAAACGAACACTTCGCATAATCTTCCCGCAGAGCCCGGTCGCGCACCCGTCGGTTGCCTGACCCCCGGACGCGTCACCCCCATGCGCCCGGTCCCCTCGCACATTGTTCGCCCCGAGTACGTGGGTAAGCCCACCGCCAACGAGGGTAACGACTCGAACATGTACACCCCGGAGGAAGTTGAGCGGGTTCGCGCAGCCGGCAAGATCGCGGCAGGCGCCATCGTTGAAGCATCCAAGATTTGCGTGCCCGGCACCACCACCGACGAGATTGACGTGCTGGTCCACGAGTACATTTGCGATCACGGCGCGTACCCCTCCACCGTGGATTACCGCGGCTACCCCAAGTCCGTGTGCACCTCCCTGAACGAGGTCATCTGCCACGGCATCCCGGACTCCACCGTGCTGGAGGACGGCGACATCCTCAACCTGGACGTCACCGCATACCTGGACGGTATGCACGGCGACACCAACAAGACCCTGCTCGTCGGCAACGTGGACGAAGAGTCCCGCCTGCTGGTTGAGCGCACCGAAGAGTCCCTGAACCGTGCGATTAAGGCTGTGAAGCCGGGCCGCCAGATCAACGTGATTGGTCGCGTCATTGAGAAGTATGCGGCACGTTTCGGTTACGGCGTGGTTCGCGACTACACCGGTCACGGTGTGGGTCGTGAGTTCCACTCGGGCCTCATCATCCCCCACTACGATGCGGCACCCGCCTACGACACCGAGATCCGTGAGGGCATGATTTTCACGATCGAGCCCATGCTGACCCTCGGCACCATCGAATGGGACCTGTGGGACGACGACTGGACCGTGGTCACCCGCGACCGCAAGCGCACCGCGCAGTTCGAGCACACCCTCGTGGTGACCGCTGACGGCGCGGACATCCTGACCTTGCCCTAAGCGCAGCCCTCGGGGTTTCCTACTTGTGCAGATATTGTGCAGGTACGAGCCCAGCACCTCACTTTTATATCAATTCACCCACTGACAAGCCCGCCCACTCACCCGATTACACGGCAGTAGGCGGGGCGAAAGAGAGAGAAAACCATGAGCGAATACGCAGAACCCGGCGTCATCAACGAGCTGCCCGCCCCCACCCCCAAGGACCTGCAGATTGGTGTGGACATTGGAGGCACCGGCATTAAGGGCGGCATCGTTGACCTGCGCACCGGTAACCTCGTGTCCGACCGCTTCCGCATCGACACCCCCAAGCCCGCAACCCCCGCCGCTGTGGCTGAGGTTGTACGCCGTGTAGTCGACGAGTTGCAGGGCCGCGACCTGGCACCGGACCCCGAGTCCGCTGTCGGCATCGACTTCCCCGCAGTGGTGAAGAACGGCATGGTCTTCTCCGCAGCGAACGTGGACGACTCCTGGATTAACACCGACCTGGAGCAGGTCATGAGCGAGGCGCTGGACGGCCGCACCGTCTACGGCCTCAACGACGCTGACGCAGCAGGCCTGGCTGAGGCAACCTACGGTCAGGGCCGTAACCGTGACGGTCTGATCGCTGTCATCACCCTGGGCACCGGCATCGGCTCCGCCCTCATCAACGACGGCGTGCTGATCCCGAACACCGAGCTGGGCCACCTGGAGATCGACGGCCACAACGCCGAGTCTCAGGCTTCTGCCCGTGCCCGCGAGGTGCACGAACTGTCCTGGAAGAAGTACGGCAAGCGCCTGTACCGCTACTTCGAGCACGTTCAGATGCTCTTCTCCCCCGACCTGTTCATCATTGGCGGCGGCATCTCCAAGAACCCGGAGAAGTTCATGCCCTACTTTGAGGATCAGATTCGTACCCCCATGGTCATGGCTGCTCTGCGTAACAACGCGGGTATTGTGGGTGCGGCACTGTGGGCTGGCGGCATGCTGCAGGAACGCAAGCGCCGCGGCGAAGCGTAAAGTGTAGCTACAGCTCAAGGGGCTGTTCCTGAGATAGATATCTCGGGAACAGCCCCTTTCTGTATGCCACCGCTCATCTATAGCGGCTACCGGCTGAGTTAGCTACTGCGTAGCTAGTTACTGGGCGATGCGGTCCTCACGCAGACGCGCAATCGCCTCCTCAAAGTCTTCAAGGTTCTCAAATGCCTGGTACACGCTCGCAAAACGCAGGTAGGCGACCGCGTCCAGCTTCGACAGCGGCTCCAGGATGGTCAGACCCACCTCGTGCGCGTTAATCTCCGCCAGACCGCGAGCACGAATCAGCTCCTCAACCTCCTGGGCGAGCTTCGCCAAATCATCCTCACCCACGGGGCGGCCCTGGCATGCCTTACGCACGCCGGCGGCAATCTTCGAACGGTCGAAGGGCTCGGTCACGCCGGAACGCTTAATCACCGAAATGGTGGTGGTTTCAACGGTCGTGAAGCGGCGAGCGCAGGAGGTGCACTGGCGGCGGCGGCGAATTGCGGCGCCGTCATCGGTGGTGCGGGAATCCACCACGCGCGAGTCGGTGTGCTTGCAATAGGGGCAGTACATTCGTTTCTCCTTGGCTGGGCGCTAGCGCCCGCGTATACAGCGCTCAAGAATATTTATACCTATTCTACCGTGATATACAGCGCAGACGCCGTATGTTGTGAGTGAATATACGCTCAGGGTGGACTCTGCTATGCAGAATCCACCCTGTCATTCCCCTCACGGGGCGTTATTAGCGTGCGTTATTAGCGCACGTTATTAGCGTGCGTTGTTAGCGTCGAATGCAGCTCGGACCGAAAATCGTCTTGATTTCACCGAAGAGGCTCGGATTCGGTTCCACGCGCACACTCGGGTCCAGCAGCACCAGCTGCTCCTTATCGCGGGTACGCACGAGCATGCGCACATCCGCGGTGCCCTTGTGGTCGCGCAGGGTCTCCTTCAGCTCCTTCAGGTTCGCCTCGGTCACCAGGTACTCGGGTACCACGATGGTGATGGGTGCGGCGCGGCCGTCATCGCTGATTTCCAGGATCTGCAGTTCCTGTGCGCTCATGTTCACGCTGCCGTCGTCGCGGCGCTGCACGCGGCCACGAATCGAGCAGATGAGGTCGTCCGCTAGGGCGGCACCCATCGTCTCGTAGGCGCGGGAGAAGAACATGACCGTAATGGTTGCGCCCGAGGGGTCTTCCAGCTCCACGGAGGCGTACTGGTTACCGCTGGACTTGGCGATACGGCGCGAAACGCCGGTGAGCATACCCGCAATGGTGACGGTTTCGCCGTCGCGCACGTGCGAGTCTTCGCCGATGATGTCGTGCACCGAATGGCTTGCGGCATCCGAGAGGGCACGCTCCAGGCCACGCAGCGGGTGGTCCGAAACGTACAGGCCCAGCATGTCACGCTCAAAGTTCAGCTTCTCGCGGCGGTCCCATTCAGGAACATCAGGAATGGTCACGGTCAGTTCATCGCCCAGGGCGTCATCCATGCCGAGGGAGCCGAAGAGGTCGAACTGACCCGCCGCCTCCTTACGCTTGACCGCCACGGCCGCGTCCACTGCCGCCTCGTGAATGAGGGACAGCGAGCGGCGTGTGTGGCCCAGGTCGTCGAAAGCGCCCGCCTTAATGAGCGACTCGATGGTGCGCTTATTGCACACCTGCAGCGGCACCTTCTTCAGGAAGTCGTTGAAGGACTCGTAGCGGCCCTTCTCTTCGCGGGCGGCAATCATGCCTTCGACCACGTTCGCGCCCACGTTACGGATCGCGCCCATACCGAAGCGGATATCGTCACCGACGGGGGCGAAGGTCAGGGTGGACTCGTTCACGTCCGGTGCGAGCACGGTAATGCCCATGGCGCGGCACTCGTTCAGGTACAGCGCGAGCTTGTCCTTGTTATCGCCCACGCTGGTCAGCAGCGCAGCCATGTACTCCTGCGGGTAATGCGCCTTCAGATACGCCGTCCAGTAGGACACCAGACCGTACGCGGCCGTGTGCGCCTTGTTGAACGCGTAGTCAGAGAACGGCAGCAGAATATCCCAGAGCGCCTTAACAGCGCCCTCAGAGTAGCCGTTAGAAATCATGCCGTCATGGAAGGTAGCGTACTGCTTATCCAGCTCCGCTTTCTTCTTCTTACCCATCGCACGGCGCAGCAGGTCTGCCTCACCCAGAGTGTAGTTCGCGACCTTCTGAGCAATCGCCATCACCTGCTCCTGATACACGATCAGGCCGTAGGTGGTGTCCAGAATGTCCTTCAGCGGCTCTTCCAGCTCGGGGTGAATCGGCTCGATCTCCTGCTTACCGTTCTTACGCAGAGCGTAGTTGGTGTGCGAGTTCGCACCCATCGGGCCCGGACGGTACAGCGCCAACACTGCCGAAATGTGCTCGAACTCCTCGGGCTCCATGAGCTTGAGCAGCGAGCGCATCGGGCCGCCATCGAGCTGGAACACGCCGAGGGTGTCGCCGCGCGCCAGCAGACGGTACGATTCCGGGTCATCCAGCGAGAGAGACTCAAGGTCCAGGTCAATGCCTCGGTTAGCCTTAATGTTCTCCACCGCATCAGAGATGATGGTGAGGTTACGCAGACCCAAGAAGTCCATCTTGATCAGACCCAAGCCCTCACAGGTGGGGTAATCGAACTGGGTAATGACCTGGCCGTCGGCCTCGCGGCGCATCACGGGGATTACGTCCACGAGGTCCTTGCTGGACATAATCACGCCCGCAGCGTGCACACCCCACTGACGCTTCAGACCCTCCAGGCCCTTCGCGGTCTCGAACACCTGGCCGTAAATCTTATCGACCGGGTCCTCAATGAGGGCGCGCAAATCTGCCGCCTCGGCGTAACGCTTATCCTCTTCGTTGTACACGTTCGCGAGGGCGATGTTCTTACCCATGACGTCCGGCGGCATCGCCTTGGTGAGGCGCTCGCCGACCGAGTACGGCTGGTCCATCACGCGGGAGGCGTCCTTGAGCGCCTGCTTCGCCTTAATGGTGCCGAAGGTGACAATCTGCGCGACCTTCTCTTCACCGTACTTTTCGGTCACGTAGTCGATGACTTCGCCGCGGCGACGATCGTCAAAGTCCACATCGAAGTCGGGCATGGAGACGCGGTCGGGGTTGAGGAATCGCTCGAAAATCAGGTCGTGGTCGAGCGGGTTCAGGTCGGTAATACGCATCGCGTACGCGACCATGGAGCCTGCACCGGAGCCACGGCCGGGGCCCACGCGAATACCGTTGCGCTTCGCCCAGTTGATGAAGTCGGCGACCACAAGGAAGTAGCCGGGGAAGCCCATGGAGGTAATAACCCCCACCTCGTACTCTGCCTGCTTGCGCACGGCGTCGGGAACACCCTGCGGGAAGCGGTAGTGCAGGCCCTTCTCGACCTCCTTCACGAACCAGGATTCCTCGTTTTCGCCCTCGGGCACAGGGAAGTTCGGCATGTAGTTCGCCTTGGTGTTGAACTCCACGTTGCAGCGTTCAGCGATTTCGAGGGTGTTCTCGCACGCGCCGGGAATGTCGCCGAACAGGGCGTACATTTCTTCTGCCGAGCGCAGGTAGAAGTTATCCGCGTCGAATTTGAAACGCTTGGGGTCGGTGAGGGTCGAGCCGGACTGCACGCACAGCAGCGCCGCGTGGGCGGTGTGGTCTTCCTGGCGGGTGTAGTGCAGGTCGTTGGTTGCGACGAAGGGCAGGTTCAGCTTCTTGGCGAGGCGGTGCAGATCCTCCTGGACGTTGCGTTCAATGTCCAGGCCGTGGTCCATGACCTCGCAGTAGAAGTTGTCCTTGCCAAAAATATCGCGGAATTCGCTCGCCGCCTGGACTGCCTCGTCGAACTGGCCCAGGCGCAGGCGCGTCTGAACCTCGCCGGAGGGGCAGCCGGTGGTCGCAATCAGGCCCTTCGAGTAGGTCTGCAGCACCTCACGGTCCATACGCGGCTTGTACAGCTGACCTTCCAGCGACGCAATCGAGGAGGCACGGAACAGGTTGTGCATGCCCTCGGTGGTTTCAGCCCACATGGTCATGTGGGTGTACGCGCCACCACCGGAGACGTCGTCGCGGGAGCCGTCGCCCCAGCGCACACGCGAACGGTCGGTGCGGTGCGTGCCGGGGGTCAGGTACGCCTCCACGCCAATGATGGGCTTGATGTCGTGCGCTTTAGCCTGCTTCCAGAAGTCGAAGGCACCAAAGAGGAAGCCGTGGTCACTGGTCGCCATGGACTTCATGCCGAGTTCTTTAGCGTGGGTGAACAGGTCACCCAGGCGCGCGGCACCGTCGAGCATGGAGTACTCGGTGTGCACGTGCAGGTGCGTAAATTCTTTGGTTGCCACGGATATCTCCTGGAGGTGTGGGCTGGAGGATGGGCGGTGAATGTGAAGCTGTGTGCGGCAGCCAGCGGGCGGCTCTACCTAGCTGGGCTGTTTAGCCGAGTCGAGCTGTCTAGCTGAGCTGAACCTTACCCTCACGCAGAGCGGTCAGCGCGTAGGACAGGTCGAGCGGGTACTCGCTGGTGAAGGTCACGCGCTCGCCGGTGCCGGGGTGATCGAAGCCCAGGCGGTGCGCGTGCAGCCACTGGCGGGTCAGACCCAGTTCGGCGCTAAAGCGCGGGTCGGCGCCGTAGGTCAGGTCGCCGCAGCAGGGGTGGCGCAACGCGGAGAAGTGCACACGAATCTGGTGGGTGCGTCCGGTTTCCAGGTGCACCTCCACCAGCGATGCGGGGCCGAAGGCTTCGAGCACATCGTAGTGGGTGATGGAGTTGCGTCCGTCTTCGACCACGGCGAACTTCCATTCGTTGCCGGGGTGGCGGCCGATGGGTGCGTCAATGGTGCCTCGCAGCGGGTCGGGCAGGCCCTGCACGAGGGTGTGGTAGACCTTGTCCACGGTGCGTTCCTTGAAGGCACGCTTGAGTTCGGTGTAGGCGCGTTCGCTGCGGGCTACGACCATCAGGCCGCTGGTGCCCACGTCCAGGCGGTGCACGATGCCCTGGCGTTCTGCCGCGCCGGAGGTCGCAACCGAAATGCCCTCGCCCATGAGCGCGGAGATGACGGTGGGGCCGTGCCAGCCGGGTGAGGGGTGTGCCGCCACGCCTGCGGGCTTGTCCACCACAACGATGTCCTCGTCCAGGTGCACGATGCGGAAGCCGTCCACCTTCTCGGGGCGGATGTCCGCCAGATCGCGCGGTGCGGGGGCATCCACGACGACCTCGTCCCCTGCGGACAGCTTGTAGGACTTGCCGATTTTCACGGCCTTGCCGTTGTTGGTCACGCTCACGTGGCCGTCACGAATCCACCCGGAGGTGCGGGTGCGCGGTGCGTCGAGGGCACCGGCGAGCGCGGCGTCCAGGCGCATACCGGCAAGCGCGCCTTCAACGGTGAATTCGGCGCGGATGCGTGCCGAATCTTCGGCGGCGTTGGTGGTTTCGCTCATGCGGCTCTCCTTCGGGTGGTGTTTGCCGTTATCTGGGGTGTCTGTGTGTGAAAGTCTATAGGGGTGATCCGTCAGGGCGGCTACTTGGTGCTCTTGTCTTCTGCGTTCTTGTCGCCAGCCGGGGCATTGTCTGCCGGGGTCTCGTCAGCGGGTGCCTGCACGCGGGTGCCGTTGAGGTTCAGGCCCTTGAAATTCAGCAGCACGATAAACGCCATGCACACGCAGATCGCGGAATCTGCAATATTGAAAATCGCGAAGTTCGGCACGGAAATAAAATCGACCACGTGACCGGAACCGAAGCCGGGCTCACGGAAGAGACGGTCGAAAAGGTTGCCGCAGATACCGCCGAGCAGACCGCCCAGAGCGAGGGTCCATGACAGCGCGCGGGTGCGGCGCAGCAGGTAGAGCACCACGGCGGCGGCAACGACCATCACAAGTGTGAAGACCCAGGTGACGTTCTCACCCATGCTGAATGCGGCGCCGGAGTTACGGATCGAGTACCACCACAGAAGCCCGTCAATAACGGTGATGCGCTCCCCCAACTGCATCTGGGTAACGACCAGGTATTTGGTGCCCTGGTCGATTGCGAACACGACGGCGGCGAGCACGAGCGCGAGAAGACCCGCGGAGCGAGCCGAAAGGATGCGCACGCGGCGTCCAGTAGTTTTTTCGGCGGCGTTATCGGTAACCTGTTCGACTGAGGATTCAGCGGTCTTGGGGGTGTTGGTCATAGCTCTCCTCTAGTCTGTGCCGGTTGCTGCGCCTATGATACGGAGGCAGGGTCCGCTCGCGTTCGATAGTGCCCCTCTAGCTTAGCAAATCGGGGTAGCGCATCGAGTATTCGGTGGTGATTCCGCTGGTGCTCTCCCCCGCTTCGTACACCGGGTTCTTGGGGGTTCTTGGGGATTCTGAGGTCGTGCCGGGCGGGCATGAGAATACCGCCCGGTTCTCTCGATCTTCCCCCGGTGAATAGCAGTGGAAGAGAAAGAATCCGGGCGGCATACGCTTCAAAGCGTCGTTAGCTTAATTTAGGCACGCTGATTTATGCGGAAGCCTCGATGGACTTGAGGTTCTTCAGCTCCTGAACCTGTGCGTCCAGGTGCTGCAGCAGCTTGGAGCGGTAGCGGCTCTCGAAGCCACGCAGAGCCTCAACAGCGATCTCCAGCTCTTCCTTCTCGTCGGTGAGGCGAGAGAGAACCTCTTCGCGCTGCTGCTGAGCTTCGCTCACCATAGCGTCTGCCTTCCTCTCTGCCTCTTCGAGCAGTTCAGCCTTAGCCTTCTCGCCCTGTGCCACGTAGTCGTCGTGAACCTTCTGTGCCATGGCGAGCAGTGCCGCCGCATCCTGAGGTGCAGCCGATGCCGCCGAGGACTGTGCGGGTGCTACAGCCGCTACGGGGGAATCGGGTGCGTTTGCAGAGAGCTGCTCAACCTGACGCTCCAGGGCGTCACGCTCGGAGTAGAGTGCGCGCAGTTCGACAACGAGCTCGTCCAGGAAGTCGTCGACCTCGTTGCGGTCGTAACCGGACTCTTCGGTCACGATCTTGAAGCTCTTAGTGATCAGGTCTTCAGGGGTGATTGCCATGGGCTTCTCCTCTAGGTATCCCTACGGTGTTTGGTGGTGAAGATGAGTGCCGCGGATTCACCAGCCAGATAGGTCGTGGCCCCAATATTTCAGGGTCCCGATGGGTCAGGGCATGGCTATTCCGCTATGCAGTCGTTGGCACCAATTCTACTATTCTTTGGTTTCTGTGCCCGGTTATACGTCGGTTGAACCGTAAAATATTCGCTCTGCGCAAGGGTGGGATTCACCACGTCTAATATCCTCCCTAGTCCCCGCTATCACCCTTGCGTTTTCTGCCCTGCAGTGCATTTTGAGAAGGTTTTCGAGAAGGCATTTTGACGCCCCCCCCCCCGGCAGAACATAGGCGCATAACCCAGCCACAGAGCACCGGCAGAACCTGAGCACAGAAAACCCCCGCTCTGCGCTCAACCCGTGAACGGGTCAGGCAGGCGGGGGTCCATCGTTTTTAGCTCTTGAGCTGTCGTCTCTGAGCGAGGCAGACGTCTAAGAGAACGTCGCGGTCAACCGCATCATGATGCTCAGCAGCAGAGACAGCAAAACAATCAGAATCAGGAAGCCGGTATCCAACGCAACGTTACCCACACGAACCGGCGGAATCAGGCGACGCAGCTGGTTCATCGGCCAGTCAGTCACCGCATACACGCCGCTGGCGAAGAGCAACACAATGCCCTTGGGACGCCACTCCGGTGCGAACATGCGCACCCAGTCAAAGAGCATGCGCAGCAGCATCGCAATGTAGAGAACGTAGACAACGATCGTAATGAGGGCGAAAATATAACCCATCTATCAGTCCTTAGCCCTGGTCGAAGGGGAATTCGCCGTCGGTCTCAAAGCCGGCGGGAACCTCGGAGTTAGCCACGCCCAGAACCTCCAGGTTGGAGGGGGTCAGCAGGAACACCTTAGCGGTGACGCGCTCAATGCGGCCCTCCAGCGCGAATGCCAGACCGGATGCGAAGTCCACCAGGCGCTTTGCGTCTGCGTCAGGCATTTCTTCCACGTTCATAATCACGGGGATGTTCTCGCGGAATGCCTCACCAATGATCTTTGCGTCATTGTAGGAGCGGGGGTGGATAGTGGTGATGCGACGCAATTCGTCCTCTTCTTCCTCGTAACCGTAGGTGTATCCGTTGGTTTCTTCGGGCTCGTAGCCCTGGTCGTAGTAGCCGTCGTTGGAGTACGTCTCGGCGTACTGCTCGGTGTATTCGGTATTCGGCACCGGGGTGTCCTCCCAATTGTCTGCGCTGGCGTCGTCCCAAGTCTGCTCGGTTTCTGCCAGATCAGCTGTGGTTTCAGGTGTATGAGCGGTGGCGTATGCCGCTGCATCTACGGTTGCTCGTCCGTCGGCAGATTCTTCTGCGTCCAGATACTCGGTTTCTGTACCGTCATCGTAGCTATCAGCCTGCAGGTACTCTTCCTGTTCAGTATAGGCGGGTTCGTCCTGCAGGTGGTAGGTTTCGCTCTGCGACTCGGCATCGCTGTACTGTTCCGAGCCGGGCAGTGCTGAGAGCCTGTGAGAGCTGTCGGTCTTCTGTGCTGCAGCAGCCTGCCCTGCGGAGGCGTTTGCCTCCCGGCGGGAGTCAGCCTGCACAGCCTGCGGGGATTCTTCCGGCGTCGTCTCAGCGCCCTGGTATCGTTCCAGGCCGAGGAAACCCGCCAGACGGCTTTGTTTCGCCATGATTCTCTCGCTGTTCTTTCACGTTGGTGGTGTACAGGTTCTGCCGTAGTGCGTCATCAGAAGGTGTGTGCGTAACGGTACGCATGCACCGGCATGTATATATTACCAGCGCCCACCCCGCGCAGGCGGTCAAGGGCACCGATGATTATGCCGCCGGGCGCTTACCCATGATGTCGCTACCCACGCGCACGCAGGTCGAGCCCCAACGCACCGCCGCCTCCAAGTCACCGCTCATGCCGGCGGAAATCTCGGTCGCATGCGGCACCTGCTCACGCACCAGCGATGCCAGCCCGTAGAGCTTCTCAAAGGCCTCATCCGGGTCCATGCCCAGCGGCGCCACCGCCATCACACCACCGCAGCGCAGATGCTCGTGGTTCTCGATGCGCTCCACCAGCTCCAGCAGCTCGGAGGCGCTCGTACCACCGCGTGCGCCCTCGGCAGCGTGGCCAGCGGTCGCGACCTCCGCTAGGGACACCTGCACCAGGCAGGTCAGCGCGCCCTGCTCCGCCGCCGCGGGTGCGGGCGCCTCCCCCGCCTCGAAGCGTGCCAGCTGGTTCGCGTACGCCTTCGCCAGCGCATCCGCCAGGGAGGGGCGGTCCACCGAATGCACGCTGGAGGCGTACTTGACCACAGACTTCGCCTTATTCGTCTGCAGCTGACCGATAAACGCCCAGTGAGGGGGCTGCACCTCACGCTGAGCGCAGTAGGCGGCAAGCTCACGAGCCTTCGCGCTCGCCTCCTGGTCGCGGTTCTCACCGAAGAGGGTCACTCCCCCATCCAGTAGTGCCGCCGCGTCGGAGGCGGGGAAGAACTTCGTGACCGTCACCAGCTGCACCGGGGCGCTCGCCTCGGTACGCACGGCGCTATGATCCTGCTCCGCGGCACGGATACGCTCAAGCACGCGGCGGTAGTTCTGCAGCAGCTGCTCGGCGCGTTCGGGGGTGTAGTGCAGGTTCTGTTCTTCTACATTCATTTCAGACATCTTTTTTCTCTCCTTCAGCGCCTCTACGCGGCAGGCTCCGCCACCTTCTCGATCCACACCAGACCCGCGATACGGCCCGGCTTCTCACCGCGGTTCGTGAACCCGCGATGCGAATACACCTCGGGTTCCTCAAACGTGCACTGCGCACAGTCCATGTTCACCTGCACGCCCGCCTCTTCCAGCACCGCGCGGGCGCCGGCGGGCAGATCCAGGCCGGGGGTCTGCTGGCTGGTCACCGAATGCACCTGCGGAATCAGTTCGGTGGATTCAGCCCGCATATCTTCGGGTACCTCATAACAGCTACCGCAGATGCTCGGCCCCAGCCACGCGGTAATTTTCTCCGCGCCGAGCTGACGCATCCGCTGCACGGTCTGCTGGAGTACGCCGTCGAGCAGGCCGCGGCGGCCAGCGTGAGCCACCGCCAGAATCGGTTGCCAGTTCGCGACCCGCTCACCCACCAGCACCACGGGGATGCAGTCCGCCACCATAATCGCCAGGGGCACGCCCTCGGTACTGATGGCGGCGTCAGCTACCGGCGAGTTCTCCAGCACCGCACGGGCACGCTCAACCGTACGCTCCTGCGGGGCGCCGGGCGCGTAGGATTCCACCGCGTAATCTTCCGGGTAGGCAATCTGCACACCGTGCACCTGGTTCAGGTAGAAGAACGGGTCGGTACCCAGCGCCTCCTCCAGGGCGGCACGGTGATTGAGGGTGCGCACCAGCGAGGCGTCCATACCGCCGCCGAGCTCATCATCCACGTGCAGGCCCAGGTTGCCCGCCGCGCGGGAGGTGAAGCCCACCCGCACACGCCAGGGGCCCAGGGTGAGGGTATCAGCAGAGGCAAGTAGCGAAGTTTTGGGATTATCGCTCATCTTCTATTCCTTATCAGACGTCAGCGGGTATAACGGCGGGTATAGCAAAGGGGAGCCGAGAACAGCACAATGTGCGTGTTTCTCAGCTCCCCTATAGCTTCATAAGACTCTCAGCCGTGCAACGCTTAGGCGTTCACAGCCGGGCAGACTACTTCAGGAAGTCAGGGACGTCCAGGGTGTCGCGGCGAGCCGGAGCTTCCTCCACAACCGGGGGAAGGTCAACGTCGAAGCCAGCAGCACCGGTGGAAGCCGGAGCAGCAGCGGGTGCGTTGTAGCCGTAGCCGTTAGCAGCCGGAGCAGCGGTGGAACCGCCGAAGGATGCCTGGGTACGCTGAGCCTGGGTAGCCGCAGCGGTGGAAGCGTTGGAGTTGGTCTCCGGGTTCACTGCGTCGAAGCCAGCAGCAATCACGGTCACGCGAGCCTCATCGCCCAGTGCGTCGTCAATAACCGCACCGAAGATGATGTTTGCGTCGGGGTGAGCAACTTCCTGAACCAGGCGTGCAGCCTCGTTGATCTCGAACAGACCCAGGTCGGAGCCACCCTGAATGGACAGCAGAACGCCGTGTGCACCGTCGATGGATGCTTCCAGCAGCGGCGATGCGATAGCCAGCTCAGCTGCCTTCACGGCGCGGTCCTCACCGGATGCCGAGCCGATACCCATCAGAGCCGAACCTGCACCCTGCATGACGGACTTAACGTCAGCGAAGTCAAGGTTAATCAGGCCGGGGGTGGTGATCAGGTCGGTAATGCCCTGCACACCGGAGAGCAGAACCTGGTCAGCGGACTTGAATGCGTCCAGCATGGAGACGTTACGATCCGAAATCGACAGCAGTCGGTCGTTCGGAATAACGATCAGGGTATCAACCTCATCGCGCAGAGCGGCGATACCGGTCTCAGCCTGGTTGGAGCGGCGGCGGCCTTCGAAGGTGAAGGGGCGGGTCACCACACCAATGGTCAGAGCGCCGAGGGAGCGGGCAATACGTGCCACGACGGGTGCGCCACCGGTACCGGTGCCACCACCCTCACCTGCGGTCACGAAGACCATGTCTGCGCCCTTGAGGACTTCCTCAATTTCCTGCGCGTGATCCTCGGCTGCCTGACGGCCAACCTCGGGGTTTGCGCCCGCGCCAAGACCGCGGGTCAGCTCACGACCAACGTCCAGCTTAACGTCTGCATCGGACATCAGCAGAGCCTGAGCGTCAGTGTTGATAGCAATGAACTCAACGCCGCGCAGACCAACCTCAATCATGCGGTTGACTGCGTTGACGCCACCGCCGCCGATACCAACGACCTTGATGACTGCCAAGTAGTTCTGGGGAGTTCCAGCGTCCATGTATTCCTCGATTGTTCCGTGTTCCAGCTTCGGAAGACCCGCAGCTTAATCTAAGCCTGAAGGTTTCCTCTAAAGAATGACTTTATCTGCTAGGATACCAAACTGTTTTTGTCGGTTCCTAGTCACACAGCGCAATTACCCCCTCTTTTTGTGGATTTCACACAAAAAGGGAGGATAAAGCGCCTGAATGGTTCCCCTAACGGGTCACCGGTACGCGCGGGGCAGACACGTCATAGACGGTCACCTTCTGCGTCTGTGCCTCGGAAGAATTCTCCTCCTGAGCACGCTTGGCAATAGCCTGGCGCAGGGAGAGCAAGACCTTAGCCTTCAACTCGCTCTCTTCAGCGGTTCCCCACTGCACCGTAGTATTATCCCTCAAGGTTAGAGTGATACTTGAGGTTGAGGTGGCGCCGGCTTCCTTAACCTGAGCTAGAAGCTCAGAGGGCATCGCCGAAAGCGCGGTAGAAATAGTGCGAAACTCAGCCGAAGTCTGCGGGTCATCACCGCTGAAACGCACCAGCGGCACCGAAGTATCAGGCTGAGTCGCCGACTCCAGCAGGCTCACACCATCACTATCAACAGTATGGTACGTATCGCCCTGCTTCACAACCGCAACCGCGGTACGCTCCTTCAGGGTCACCACCAGCTCATGCGGCGGACGGCTCTCCACCTGCACGCTACGAATCACATTATCCTGCCCAATCAGCTCACGCACCTTCTTCTCGTCAATGCGAGTGAGCGGAACACCGCGCAGAGGCTCCAGCTTCTGCTCCACCTGACTGGTTTCCAGCAGGGATGCGCCGTGCACCGTAATCTTCTGAGTCGCCAGCAGGGGCGAGAAGAAGACCAGCACCACGTACAGCACCGCAATAATAGCCAACGCCGAGGCAGTGTACAGCAGCTTACGGGCACGAGTCAGAGGCGCACGCTCCTTACGGGGGCGCTCCTCAGCACGCAGACCGTCCAGACCCGGATCCTGACGCAGACGCTCACGCTGAGCCTGACGGCTCGCACGCTCGCGTTCCTTCTCAATCTCCGCGGCACGCTGCTGCTCACGCTCAGCACGCCAACGACCAAAGCGGCTCGCGGGGCGAGGCTCTTCAGCAGCCTTCTCCCCCGCCTTATCGGCGCTCTTGTCGGCGCTTTCTTCAGTCTTCGGAGCGGCAGACTCTTCGCGAGATTCAGCAGAACCAGCAGACGCCTTGCCAGCGGTGGACACCGACTTCTTGTCAGAACCCTTATCGCTATCCTTGCCTACGCTCTTCTCCGACTGCGAGGACGCGACCTGAGCAGATGCAGTCTTAGAAGATGCAGTCTTAGACGAAGAATCCTCAAACGCCTCAACATCAAACAGCACGGGAGCGTGCTCAACCTCAGACACGGTACGACCGGTCATCAGCGCCGAACGCACCGAATCCTTCAAAGACTGCGCCGAAGAATGAACCGCCGCAGCGCTCTTGGAAGCCGAAGAATCAGTACCGTGCTGAGCAGAAGCCTTATGCACCACAGGCTTACGGGGCATGTGCCGCACGGAGCTCGAAGGCTGAGTAGCGGCAGAGCCGGCAGATACCCCAGAAGAGGCAGGCTGAGCGGATGCTACAGGTTTTACAGATTCGGCAGCCTCTACGGTCTTTGCCGCCTGAGGCTGAGCTACCTGAGGCTGCACGGACTTAGCCTGTACCGCCTCAGCCGGTGCCACCTCAGTCTGCACATTCTCAGGTGCCTGCTGGGCACGCAGGCGAGCACGCGAACGCGGGGCCTTCGGCGCGCGCGAGGAGGAATGCCCCTCCAAAGAGAGACCAGAACTCATCGGCACAGCCTAAGCCTCCGACTTCTTCGACTCGCCACCGTGACGGACCTGCAGGGACTCCAGCAGACGCGCACCCAAAGCGGTCACGTCACCAGCACCAACAGTCATCACAATATCGCCAGCCTGAGCGCAGGTCACAATATCCTCAATAGCGTCCTCAGCCGTAGCGTAACGAACCTCAGAGAAACCAGCACCGGTAATCAGCTCACTGGTCACACCCTCAATCGGCAGCTCACGAGCCGGGTAAATATCCAGCACATGAGCGCGGTCAGCCATCGACAGAGCCTCCGCAAACTCCTTCGCGAACTCACGAGTACGAGAGAACAGGTGCGGCTGGAAAATCACATACAGGTTGTGGCCATCAGCCACGGTACGGCCGGTCTCCAGGGCACGGAACACCTCGGTCGGGTGGTGCGCATAATCATCGAAAACCTTCACGCCAGCAACCTCACCACGCAGGGTGAAGCGGCGATCAGCACCCACAAACTCAGCCAGCGCACGAACAATATCGGCAGCCTCGTAACCAGAAATGAGCGCCGAGATAAAAGCAGCCGAAGCGTTCAGCTGGTTATGAATACCGGGTACCTTCAGCGCAAGATCCTGCTCACCCTCATAACGCACGCCGCGGCATTCAAAAGACCACGACAGGTGCGACGACGAGGAAGAACCCGCGCTCGTAATCTCGCTAATGCGCAGGTCAGCATCATCAGACTCACCGTAAGTCACCACGGGCACACCCGCCGCACGAGAACGAGCCGCCAAAGTCGCCGCGCCCTCATCATCAGCGCAGGTCACCACAACACCGTTAGGTGCCAGCGAACCCACAAAACGGTTGAACGCCTCAAAGACACGCTCGTCCGTCTCATAGAAGTCCAGGTGGTCCGGCTCCACATTCGTCACCACAGCAATAGCCGGGCGGTAACGCACAAACGAGCCGTCCGACTCATCAGCCTCAGCCACAAAAATCGACTCCGGACCCTGAGCGCCCAAGTGAGCATTTGTGCCGCGACCAGCAATCACAGTACCCACCGCAAAGGACGGCTCCGCACCCAGCTGATCAAACATCACAGAAATCATGGAGCTGGTCGTGCTCTTACCGTGAGTACCGGCAACAGCAACCACCTGAGACTCACCCATCACAGCGGCAAGCGCCTCAGAACGATGCAGTACACGCAGACCCTGCGCGCGAGCGGCAGCAAGCTCCGGGTTATCCTCACGAATCGCAGTAGAAATCACCACGGTATCAACGTCCACAATGTTCTCAGCCTGCTGAGGAACACCCACACGAGCACCCGCAGCACGCAAAGACTCAACAGCAGCCGACTCGGCACGGTCAGAACCGCTCACCGTCACACCAGCCTGCAGCATCAGAGCGGCAATAGCGCTCATACCCGCGCCACCAATACCGATGAAGTGCACACGGCCCAACTCGCTCATCTTCGCACGCTCAGGGAACGGCGGGTTCAGCGGTGCCGGCAACACCATCTCAAGATTCATCAATTCAGTCATTACTTCTCAGCTGCCTTCAATACTGCTTCAGCCATAACGCGCGCCGCGTCACGGATACCAAGTTCATACGCCGCAGCGCCCATACGCTCCAGCTCCTCCGGGTTCGCCATAAGAGCCGGAATCTCACGGGCAAACCACTCACCGGTGACCTCTGCATCCTTCACCAGCAGAGCCGCAGACGCCTCCACCAGAGAACGAGCATTCAGAGCCTGCTCGCCATTACCAATGGGAAGCGGCACAAAAATCGCGGGAACACCCACCGCAGCAACCTCACTGACGGTCGCCGCACCCGAACGCACCAGCAGAAGATCAGCGGCAGCGTACACATCCTGCATGCCGTTGCTGAACTCAATCTGACGGTAATTCGGCGCGCTCAGCGGCTCGCCGTTCTCGTCCAGAACAGTCTTACCCTTACCGGTAATATGCAGGATCTGGAAGTCCCACTCCGCAAAGTGGTCACGGCACGCCGCCACCGCATTGTTCAGGCTCTGCGCGCCCAACGAACCACCGGTCACAATCACGGTCGGCTTCTGCGGGTCCAGACCCAGGTTACGGCGAGCCTTCGAACGGTGCGCCTCACGGTTCAGGTAGGCAATCTCATCCTTCATCGGCATACCCACCAGGGTCGCGCGCGGGAACGGAGTATTAGGGAACGCCACACCGGTGAACTTCGCGAACGTACCACCCAGGCGGTTCGCCAAACCGGGCTTCGCGTTCGCCTCATGAATCACCACGGGAATCTTAGACATCAACGCCGACAAATACGCCGGAGGGCACACGTAGCCGCCCACGCCAACGACCACATCTGCATCTACGTCCTTGAGGATGCGGCGGGTCTTCGACAGGCCACCAAAGAACTTAGCGGGGAAAGCCAAAGCGGCACGGTTAATGCTACGAGGGAACGCCGCACGAGGAATAAACTCAATATCGAAACCAGCTGCCGGAACCAGCTCGGCTTCCATCTTGTCCGCAGTGCCCAGCATCAGAATCTTAGCGTTCGGTTCAAGATCACGAACCGCACGCGCAATCGCGAGCATCGGATTAATATGACCGGCGGTGCCACCACCGGCGAAGACTATAGAGGGCGCCTTCTTCGTCATAGGTCTTTCTCCCAACACATCGGTACAGCATCATTTTACGCTATCGCACCTGTTCAACAGAGCGCCCCCGCCATTGAGCTACAACTCAAGAGCGAGGGCGTTATCTGTTATTCAGTGCAAGTGGAGGCTCAAATAGTAGCCCGAACAGCCGTGCTCCAGCCGCGAGCCTTTCACCCCGCAGAGGCTAGCTCTGCTTGCGGGTGCCGCGCTGAGCCGAGTTCCGAGCCGCGCCCTGAGCCGGACGCTGC
>ERZ772911.36-NODE-36-length-21083-cov-4.61313_pt1 | contig 21083 bp, 17 predicted proteins | sample MGYA00512120_ERZ772911 | MGnify/ENA primary metagenome ERZ772911 (study PRJEB29015, sample SAMEA2738044) | human oral metagenome | biome: human oral; feature: human-associated habitat; material: saliva | place: China | collected 2233 ...
ACCGTCCGTGCCGCCCGCGATCTCTTCACCGAAACCTCCCTCACCGCGGGGTTCGAGTGGGCGATGTCTGACCGGGCGCACTCCTGGGACGCCGAGCACCGCCGACAGCTCGAACGTGCCCGCGCAATTGGTGGCGGGCGCAGCGCGCACGGTATTCACGGAGCGCACAGTATTCGCAGCGCGCACGGTGCCGAGGAAACGCGCCCCGTCACCGTTGAGACTGAGTCATCTCCTGAAGCCGCCGAGATGCCCCCCGCCCAGCCGGGTCTGCTGGCGAGGGTGGCGCGCCGCCTCCGCGGCTAGGTTGCGTACTAGGTTGCGTAACGGGGGCTCGAACAGCGGCTTTATTAGATTTCCTCGAAAAACGCGGCTACAGCGCGGCTACGGGCAAGTACAGGGCGCGGGGTCTCTCACACTTCAACCCAACACTCCCTAACCCCCTTGTGCACCGCATATGCGCCGGTATGATGGTGCCCATGGCACGATTCGCAGACATTCTACGCACTACTGAACAGAACACCCGACAGTTCGTCCGTGAGGGCGTTGAACGCGTCCGGGCTGACTTCTTTCAGTCTGTGCAGATTGTTGCGGCGTCTATGGGCGCTTGGCTTTTCGCCGAGCGCGTCCTGGGCCACCACGAGCCCATTTTCGCGCCGGTCGCTGCCCTCGTATCCCTGGGCTATGTGAGCGGCGCTAAGCATTCCCGCCGAATCCTTGAGGTCTCCTTCGGCGTGACCCTCGGCATTCTCATTGGCGACCTTCTGCTGATTCTGCTCGGTCACGGTACCTGGCAGGCGGCAGTGGTGCTTTTCTTGACCGTGATTATTGCCCGATTTATTGATAAGGGCATTATTTTTACGATTCAGCTCAGCTTCCAGGCCTGTTTCACGTTGCTACTGCCCGTGCCTGATGACGCGTTTACCCGCAGTTTCGACGGCATTGTCGGTGGCGCCTTTGCGTTCCTCGCCATGTACCTGATGCCGCGTGACCCGCGTAAGAACCCGCGTGAACGCGCCCAAGCTCTCATGGACGCGTTCGCGAAGGTTTTCCAGCTTTCCTCCGAGGCGATTCGCTACTACGACTACAACAAGGCGTACCAGAGCCTGCTCGATGCCCGCGCTCTGCAACCGCTGTATGATGCGTGCCGAGGCGACCTGATTACCGCGCAGGGTATGAGTGAGCTGTCCTGGAATAGCCGCAAGAGCAAGGGCGAGCTGGCGCGCATGTCGAAGACTCTTGCGGCGGTCGATTTGGCGATCCGTAACGACCGCGTGCTTAACCGCCGCATGGCGTCCACGATTCACCACGTGCAGCTACGCACTGCCGCGCAGATTTCACTCAGTGACGCACTGACCGAGCTGTCGCTGGCGGCGCAGAGCCTCGGCCTGAGCATGTCTGCCCCGACCGAAAGCGAACGCGAACACTACATGATGGCAGCCCGCAAACGCATGATTAAGCTCGCAGGCACCCTCGAGCCGCGCACGATGGGTGTGGCAACCTTTGAGGGCGAGTCGCTGGTGCTGATGCTCCGCCTGATCGTGGTCGACTTTATGGAGGCGACCGGTATGTCTCACAAGGACGCCGTGGCGGTTCTGGTGCCCCTGGGTGAGGCGGTCACACAGCATGCGCCGCGTACCTCGGCGATTCCGATTGTTGATACTGACATGGACGACTCGATGGTGGTTGACGACATGACCGATACCGCGGTCAACGCCCACCGCACGAATAAACTGAATACCCGTTCGATTAACATTATGTTGCACGAGAACGAGGAGGAAAGCCGCTCTTAGCGGTGCTTCGCAGAGGGGTTCCACAGAAGGTTTAGGGGGCTCCCGGTGGCATTTACGCCAGCCGGGTGCCCCCCTTTCTTGCTATCTCTATGCTGTTGATGCGCGGACGGCTACTTCTGCGGGAAGAGCAGCGCGAGCGCCTCACCCAGGGTGGTTACCTCACGCACGGTCACGCCCTCGGGCACGTCCCCCACGCCGGTCGGGGAAGCGGGCACCAGCACGTGCGTGAAGCCCAGGCGGCCCACCTCCGCAATGCGCTGGCGGATGCCCGGCACGGCACGCACCTCACCCGCCAGGCCGACCTCGCCGAAGACCGCGAGCTTGCGCGGTAGCGGCTTGTTCTGTGCCGCCGAGGCAAGCGCCATGACGCACGCCAGGTCGGCGGCGGGCTCGGCAATTTTTGCGCCACCCACCGTGGAGACGTAGCAGTCGAGCTTGCCCACATTCAGCCCGGCGCGGCGCTGCAGCACCGCCAACAGCATCTGAATACGCGCCGAATCCAGACCCGAGACGGTACGGCGCGGGGCGGGTGCCACCGCCTGATCCAGCAGCGCCTGAACCTCCGCGAGCAGGGGTCGGCGGCCCTCCATCGTGACGGTCACGCAGGTGCCCGCCACCGGGTGCGGGGTACTCGAAACGAACATGCCGGAGGGGTCCAGCACCGGCGCGATGCCGTCCTCGTGCATGTCGAAGCAGCCCACCTCATCAGTGGGTCCGAAGCGGTTCTTAATGGCGCGTAGTATGCGGATATTCGAGTGCTTATCGCCTTCAAACTGGCAGACCACGTCCACCAGGTGTTCGAGCAGGCGCGGGCCCGCGATGGTGCCTTCCTTGGTCACGTGGCCCACGAGCAGGGTGCACATATTGCGTTCCTTCGCGGCGGCAATGACGGAGGCGGCAACCTCACGCACCTGGGTCACGCCGCCGGCACTACCCTCAACTTCCGCGGAGGCGAGGGTCTGCACGGAGTCGATGACCAGCAGGGAGGGGTTCACCTGCTCAATATGCGCCAGGGCGGTGCCGAGGTCGGTTTCGCTGGTCAGGTAGAGGGTGTCCGCGATGGCGCGGATGCGGTCGGCGCGGAGCTTGACCTGCGCGGCGGATTCCTCGCCGGTAATGTACAGGACCGGGCGCGGCGGCTGGGTGCCTTGTGCCGGGGTGTTGTGTGCCGGGTTGTTCTGCCCCGCATTCTGAGCGGTGCCGCGTGCGAAGGTGGCGGCGACATCCAGCAGCAGGGTGGATTTGCCCACGCCGGGCTCGCCCGCCATGAGGATGACCGCGCCGGGTACGAGTCCGCCGCCGAGCACGCGATCAAATTCGGGGTTTCCGGTGCTCATGTAGGCGGCTACGCGCGAGTCGACTTCTGCGATGGGCTGGGCGGGTTTCTGCACGCTGGATGCGGCACGGGTGCGCGCGCGGGTGCCCCCGGCGGCTTCTTCGACGGTGCCCCAGGTTTGGCATTCACCGCAGCGGCCTACCCATTTGGCGGTGGTCCAGCCGCATTCGGTGCAGCGGTAGGCGGGTGCGGTTTTGGTGTTTTTCGTGCGCGCGGTCATGGGTCTATTTTAGGTTCTGGGGCGATATGGTGCGCGGTGTTTGGTCACGGCGAAATGGGGTACCGCAGAACAGATTTTTACTCTTAAACGCAGATAGTTTAGTCCCGCACGCTCCTGTATAAATATCGAGAATATCCATTCGTTTTTGAGGCACTTTAGCCCGCCGTTCCGCCCCTGACCTGGCTCAATAACCGCCCTTACGGGTACAATGGTTTTCGTGCAGATGAATTATAGTGACCTATTGCTTAAAACTATCGCCCGAATCGCCCCCGGCACCGAGCTCCGCGAGGGCCTGGAACGCATCATGCGTGGCCGTACGGGCGCACTCATCGTACTCGGATCCGACCGCACCGTATCCTCCCTGTCTTCGGGTGGTTTCAACATCGACACCGAGTTCTCGGCAACCCGCCTGCGCGAGCTGGCGAAGATGGATGGCGCTATCATCTGCGACCGCGACGCCACCCGCCTACTGCACGCCGGCGTGCAGCTCATGCCGGACGCCTCCATTGACACGAACGAGTCCGGCACCCGCCACCGCACCGCCGAGCGCACCGCGATTCAGACCGGTTTCCCGGTGATTTCGGTGAGCGCCTCAATGTCCGTCATTTCGGTGTACGTTGACGGCACCCGCTACACGGTCGAGGACAGCCAGTACCTGATGGCCCGCGCGAACCAGGCGATTCAGACCCTTGAAAGCTATAAGAAGCGCCTGCGCTCGGTGCTCTCCAGCCTGTCTGCCCTGGAGATTGAGTCCAACGTTTCCCTGGCGGATGTGGCGATGACCCTGCAGCGCATGGAGATGGTGAACCGCATTATCCGCGAGGTCAGCCACTACGTGCTGGAGCTTGGCGTGCACGGCCGCCTGATTGCCCTGCAGCTGGAGGAGCTGCGCGCCCCCGAGATGACCGCCAGCGACCTGATCCTACGCGATTACCTACCCGAGGCGAATGACGAACTGATCGCCGCCGGCGTGCAGGCGCTTCAGAACCTGGACGATATGGACATCGTGGATCTGCGCACGATTGCCCGCACTGTCGGCTTTGGTGAGAACCCCGACCTGGAGCTCCCCCTGCAGCCTCGCGGTTTCCGTCTGCTCGCCGGTATTCCGAGCATCCCGAACGCTATTTCTGAGCGTCTGGTGGAGCGCTTCGGCAGCCTGCAGGCTCTGATGGCGGCGTCCCTTGAGGATCTGCGCGCCGTGGACGGCGTGGGTGAGGCTCGTGCCCGCACGGTGCGTGAGCAGCTGTCCCGCATGGCGGAGAGCAGCTTGGAGAAGTACCTCTAAAAGACCCATACGAGAGCCCCCGCGCCGGAAGAAATATCTGGCATGGGGGCTTTTTCTGACCTCACGAGAACCTTTTGCATTATGATGTAGTGAAAGCGGAGTTTTCTCCGCGCCCTGATGCCTCAAGCATCATGCCACCCCTTGGAGGTCACAATGTCGTACTCGCGAGCTAAGTATCCGTCGGCCAAGCGCCCCTTCCCGTTCTTCGTGTGGGCATCCCCCATTCTCTTTCTGATTTACCTGCCGCTACTGTGGTTCAAGGTCATCCCCAACTCCTTTGAGGTGACCGACCTGTCCACCCTACTATTGGCGGCACTGCAGTGGACCGCTTTCGGTAGTCTGCTCGGGTACCTGGGCGAGCGCCGCTTCGCCAAGCCTCGCGCCTCCAGGTAATAACCAGACAAAAGCTAATGCCCCCGCGCCGGAGAATATCCAGCACGGGGGCTTTGCGCGCCCGCTCAGGGGGCGAAAACTAGTGAGCTACTGAATAATGAAGTTCACCGGAGCCGAGCTCACACCATTGACGGTCACTGCAGCCCAGTAGGAACCCTTCTGAGCGGTCGACGCGGAGGAGCAGCCCAGAACGTTGATCTTACGATCCCACGCCAGGTCGGTTGCGCCCTCAGCACCTGCGGCCACCTCAGACTTCTGAACGGCGGTCGCCGCGCACAGGCTGCGGGTGTACACCTGAGCCGCACCGGAGGTAATCTTCAGGTCAACGCCGGCGTTCGCGCCCTCGCCGCCCACAGCACAGGGGGTCTTCGAGGAGTTCGTGTAGGTCACGTGGAAGGACACCTGCTCACCGGCCGCGAAGACACGCTTCGCGGGGGTGACGGTCACCTTCAGATCGTTCGCGGTACACGCCGCAACAGCAGCCGCAGTGGTCACACTCGGAGTAGGCGCGGGGGTAGTCGGGGTAGCCGCAGGGGTTGCCGCGGCGGTGGTCACGCTTGCAGTAGGTGCCGCAGAAGCGGTCACCGAGGGGGTTGCCGAAGCACTAGCCGACGCAGACGCAGAGGCACTCGCGCTAGTGGACGGGGTTGCCGAAGCAGTTTCGGAGGGGCGAGCACTGAAGCTCTGGAAGGGCGCACCGGAAGGCGTCGCAGTGGAGGCTACAGTGGCGTCCTTCTTGCCGTTAATCATGCCGACCATGGAGGTCACGCCGGCAACCAGCAGCAAAATAATAGCGAGCAGAGCAATAACCGCCACGATACGACGGCGGCGGTACACTTCGGGAGGCAGAACGGGACCATTTTCAGACATACTCTTAAGGATACCGGGTTTAACCCTTAGATTCACAGTGAACTCTGTTCATGCGATTTTGGGAATATATACCCTGTGGCGTAGGCTTTTCGGATGACCTCAGAGCCCAAACGCACCGCACGCACGCGCCCCGAACCGACCCTGCCCGAAGGCACGAATACCGAGGCGCTCCACCACCGAATCAACCGGTGGTTCCTCGACCAGGCACGCGATTTACCGTGGCGTCGTGACGAGTGCACCCCCTGGGGCGTGATGGTCAGCGAGTTCATGCTGCAGCAGACCCCCGTCAACCGCGTTCTACCCGTGTGGGAGGAGTGGATGCGCCGCTGGCCCACCCCCGCCGACCTTGCCGCCGAGCCCGCCTCGGAGGCGGTGCGCGCCTGGGGCCGTCTGGGTTACCCGCGCCGTGCGCAGCGTCTGCACGGTGCCGCCGTGGCGATTGTGGAGCAGCACGGCGGCGAGGTTCCCGCCGACTACGAGGCGCTACTGGCTCTGCCGGGCGTGGGTTCCTACACAGCGGCGGCGATTAGCGTGTTCGCGTTTGGTCTGCGCGCCACCGTGATTGATACGAATATCCGCCGCGTGCATGCGCGCGCTGTCTCCGGCAAGGCGCTACCCTCGCGTTCGTTGACGGCGGCTGAGACTCGCCTGGCGGAGGCGCTCATGCCCACCGACACCCCCACCTCCTGCCTGTGGAATGCGGCAACCATGGAACTTGGCGCGTTGGTCTGCACGGCAAAGTCCCCGACCTGCGAGCTCTGCCCGGTGGAGGATCTGTGCGCCTGGGTTGCGGCGGGCAAGCCGGAGGCGGACTACACCCCCAAGGGTCAGAGTTGGCACGGCACGGACCGTCAGGTGCGCGGGGCGGTCATGGCGGTGCTGCGTGCGGCGCATGAGCCGGTGAATCGCGAGCTCATCCTGGGTGCGGGTGTAGCCTCGGCAGGCGACACGGCTTTGCCCGCCGCTACCTCTTCACCCACTGCAGCTTCTTCGCCTGACTTTGCGTTCCCCGCGGATGCACCCGCCGCGGTGCACCGCCCGCTCAAGGCGCTGTATGCGCTCTCCCCCGCCGCCGAACAGCTGCAGCGCTGCTACGCGGGACTGCTGGCGGACACTCTCGCCCGCGAAGTCACGCAGGGCGATGCAGTGCTCCTCTCGCTCTAGTACTCGCCGCAGAGAGGCTTCTGGAACCCATAGAACACAAAAACGCCTGTGGGGCGGTACCGGAATGATCCGGTACCGCCCCACAGGCGTTTAGTGCGATAGAGCCTAGCTACCTGGGGTTTATTCCAGTATTTATTCCAGGGTTTATTTCAGAGCCTAGTCGTTGCCCTGAACGTCAACAGCAGGTGCCTCAGTAGCAGGTGCTTCAGTTGCTTCAGCTGCGGGAGCCTCAGCTTCGTCCAGCTCCTGCACCGAGTCCAGAGCCAGCTCCTTCATCGACTGAGAAGAGAAGACGAACTTCGCGGAGTCGCCCTCACCCTCAACGTCCACGGTGATCTTCTCACCGGGCTTGATGTCGCCGAAGAGGATCTTCTCGGACAGGGCGTCCTCAATGTTGCGCTGCATCTCGCGGCGCAGCGGGCGAGCACCCATGGACGGGTCGTAACCCTTAGTCGCCATGAGAACCTTCGCAGCGTTGGTCAGCTCAATGGACATATCCTGCTCCGCCAGGCGCTTAGCCAGGCGACCCACGAACAGGTCCACAATCTGCAGAATCTCAGACTCGGAGAGCTGCGGGAAGACGATAATGTCATCCACACGATTGAGGAACTCGGGGCGGAAGTGCTCCTTGAGGTTCTCCATCACGCGTGCCTGCATACGCTCGTAGTCGGCGGTTGCGTCGTCCATCGCCTGGAAACCAACCGGGATGCGGCGGTTCACGTCACGCGAGCCCAGGTTGGTGGTCATGATGATGACGGTGTTCTTGAAGTCCACCACGCGACCCTGCGAGTCGGTCAGGCGACCGTCTTCCAGGATCTGCAGCAGCGAGTTGAACAGGTCGGCGTGAGCCTTCTCCACCTCGTCGAACAGGACCACGGAGAAGGGCTTGCGGCGGACCTTCTCGGTCAGCTGGCCGCCCTCATCGTAGCCAACGTAGCCGGGAGGCGCACCGAACAGACGGGAGACGGTGTGCTTCTCCTGGTACTCGGACATATCCAGGGTGATGAGCGAATCCTCATCGCCGAACAGGAACTCGGCAAGAGCCTTGGCAAGCTCGGTCTTACCCACACCGGTCGGGCCGGCGAAGATGAACGAACCACCGGGGCGGCGCGGGTCCTTCAGACCTGCGCGGGTACGGCGGATAGCGCGGGACAGTGCCGCGATAGCGTGCTCCTGGCCGATGACGCGCTTGTGGAGCTCCTGCTCCATGGTCAGCAGGCGGCTGGACTCTTCCTCGGTGATCTTGTAGACGGGAACACCGGTGGAAGCGGCCAGAACCTCAGAAATAACCTCGGGGGTCACGGTGCCGAATGCGTCGCCGCCTTCGCGCCATGCCTTCTCGGCTTCTTCCTTCTCAGCCAGGACCTTCTGCTCCTGATCACGCAGGCCTGCGGCCTTCTCGTAATCCTGGGAGTTGATGGCGTCTTCCTTCTGCTGGCGCAGCTTGGCAGCCTTCTCGTCGAGCAGCTTGATTTCCGGGGGTGCGGTCATGCGCTTGATGCGCAGGCGTGCGCCCGCCTCGTCGATCAGGTCGACAGCCTTATCCGGCAGGAAGCGGTCAGAGATGTAGCGTGCCGCAAGGTTCACGGCGGTCTCGATAGCCTCGTCAGTAATGGTGACGCGGTGGTGTGCCTCGTACTTATCGCGCACACCCTTGAGGATCTGCACGGCGAGCTCCTGGGAGGGCTCATCAACCTGAATCGGCTGGAAGCGGCGCTCCAGGGCGGCGTCCTTCTCAATGTGCTTGCGGTACTCGTCCAGGGTGGTTGCACCGATGGTCTGCAGTTCGCCTCGAGCCAGCATGGGCTTGAGGATGGAGGCAGCGTCAATCGCGCCCTCAGCGGCACCGGCACCAACGAGGGTGTGGATCTCGTCAATGAACAGGATGATGTCGCCGCGGGAGCGGATTTCCTTCAGGACCTTCTTCAGGCGCTCTTCGAAGTCACCGCGGTAGCGCGAACCTGCGACCAGGGAGCCCAGGTCCAGGGTGTACAGGTGCTTGTCCTTGAGGGTCTCGGGGACGTCACCGTGCACGATAGCCTGTGCCAGACCCTCCACGACGGCGGTCTTACCGACGCCGGGCTCACCAATCAGCACGGGGTTGTTCTTGGTACGGCGGGAGAGGACCTGCATGACGCGTTCCATCTCCTTGTGGCGGCCAATGACCGGGTCCAGCTCGCCCTCACGTGCTGCTGCAGTGAGGTTGCGGCCGAACTGATCCAGGATGGTCGAACCCGCGGGAGTGCCTTCGCGAGAGTTACCTGCGCCCACACCAGCAGTTTCCTTTTCACCGGAGTTGTTGCCGGGGTAGCCGGAAATCAGGTCCATAACAGCCTGGCGCACGGCAGCGGGCTCAGCGCCCAGCTTAACCAGCACCTGGTTTGCCACGCCCTCGTTCGCACGAACCATGCCCAGCAGGATGTGTTCGGTGCCGATGTAGCCGTGGTTCAGCTGAATAGCCTCGCGCATGGACAGTTCGAGAACCTTCTTCGCGCGCGGGGTGAAGGGGATGTGGCCGTTAGGCGCCTGGGGGCCGGGGCCGACGATGTCCTGAACCTGTTCACGTACTGCGTTCAGGGTAACGCCCAATGATTCCAGGGCGCGAGCACCGATGCCTTCGCCCTCGTGAATCAGACCGAGCAGCAGGTGTTCGGTACCGATGTAGTTGTGGTTGAGCATGCGTGCCTCTTCCTGGGCAAGCACCACAACGCGCCGAGCTCGATCGGTAAAGCGTTCAAACATTTACGCACTCCTTGCATTTTCCTATTGATACAAGAGTACGTTGAGCGCGGCCGAAAGGGCGGGCTGATGGGCATCTGTTCGCCATCAAGAGAACAGATAAGCTGTTCGAGGCGTTTGAGGCGCGGTTTCGGTGCGGTTTCGGGGCTTCTGGCGGGGAGGTGCTACAGGTGGGCACCGAGGGGCTCGGGGGTGGTTTTGATGGGCTGCGGTGCCGATACGGAGACACACTGGAGAGGAAAACACACAAGAACCCACATAGACCAACACCCAAACCGCTTGTTTCCTGCACGTGCATGAATATATTGCAGAAATTTTTAAAAATTTATATGTTTAAGTGAGAAATTTCAATAATTCGCAAAAAATATTTACCCGATAACACGGCGCTTATTTCCCGGATAATTCCCGCATCATTTCGGTACCCCATCAAGAGATAACCCGTACGTTCCGAAAGCGCCACCGAAGATGCAGGGTCCCCAATTATTCAAAAATTTCAGTCAGTACATTCCAGCCTCTTCGATGGAATGCTCAGCTCAACGACCGCGTGAATATCACAGCGCATATCCCCCGCCTTGAAGAGATTAATGCACCACTACCTTTAGTGTTCCTGCCAATGCATGAAATCTAAATGAGGAGTCCGAACTCGATACCGGATTGCGCATCCGATTCCTCTACTCTTCCTGCTGATAATTCAGAAGCGGGCAACGGCAAAGGATCAATATATTTTACATGTAAATAGTTAATTGGAATCGGTGATATAAAAACACCCCACCACCCCCAGCAGATATGCAACACATATCAAGAAATACCGGGGCAAAACTAAAGGCGGATGGTGATAACACCATCCGCCTTTAGCGTCCGGAGGATTAGCGCCCTAAAGCGCCAAACCCTCCGACAGCATGAATACTGAGAGCCTTTAGCCCTGAGCCTTCATTGCTTCGTAGTATGCGTCCTGAACATCCTGGTGGATGCGGCCACGGTCAGAAACCTTGTGGCCGTTAGCCTTAGCCCATTCGCGGATTGCTGCGGTCTCGGGGTTGCGCTTAACCGGAGCAGCGGTGCCACGGGGTGCACGGGTGCGCTGGGTAGCGGTGCCCTGCACGCGGCGGGACTTCGCTACGAAGGGGCGGATAGCGTCACGCAGGCGAGCTGCGTTTGCGGAGGACAAATCGATTTCGTAGTGTGCGCCGTCCAGGCCAAAACGGATAGTTTCGTCTGCGGGGCCGCCATCGAGATCATCTTCAAGGATGATGCGAACCTTCTGTGCCATTGAGGCACCTCCTCATCTGTTGCATATATCCTGTGGAGTAAACCCAAAAGCCTCTATCGGGATTGAGAAAATAGTGTGCCGGATATATTTATGTACTAATTTTCTTTCATATAGTAACAGAAATACATTAAGATTCCGAAAACATTCTGAGCATTGAAACAATGCACCAATCACCCGCAGCAACATATCGCTTCTGTGCGTCCCCGTTAAATCTGCACTCACTACAAGAACATTAAAGTGAAGTTCAGAGTGCAAATACTTTGGATTCTTCCAGAAATCAGACACAGCGCCCAGAGACAATGACACCTAATAATGCACCCCGGCGTCCCCGACAATCTGAGTGAAATATAGCGCCCGTACGAGCCCGCACATTAGACCATTCGCACCGTACATTTCAGCTCTATCCAAAAGCGAAATTCTTCCACCTCCCATCCCCTCATTATTTTCTATGTAACGCATTCATGTATAAGAACAGAAACCCCCGCCAGAGTGAATAGAGCAGCATAAATCAGCACCAGAATGGAGCAAAAAAGCACCCTAAAACGCCCCTGACCTGTGCAAATAAACAGAAAACCCCACCCTAGAAGCTATACACCGTGCAAAAGAATGCACAGAAAACGGCGGGTGCCGCAGATACAACCGTATCCGCGGCACCCGCTGTACTAACACCTCTCAAGGTGAAGCTAAAGCTTAGGCTTCCGGCTTCATCAGGGGGAAGAGAATAGTCTCACGGATACCGGGCTGACGCACCACAGTACCCGGACGCTCCGGATCCTGATCGCCCGCCAGCAGCATAATCAGACGGTCAATGCCCAGACCCAGGCCACCCATCGGGGGCGCACCGTGCTCCAGGGCGCGCAGGAAGTCCTCATCCAGCTCCATCGCCTCATCGTCACCGGCTGCAGCCAGCAGCGACTGAGCGGTCAGGCGCTCACGCTGAATGACCGGGTCAATCAGCTCGGAGAACGCGGTACCGCGCTCCATACCGCCAATAATCAGGTCCCACGCCTCAATCAGCGGTACACCAGAACGGTGCGGACGCGCCAGCGGCTGAGCGCTCGGCGGGTAATCGTACACGAAGGTCGGGTTCACCAGGGTCGGCTCAACAATCTCACCGAAGAGCTCGGTCACCAGCTTCTCAGCGTCCCACTTCGGGTCGATGTCCACCTCGTGCTTCTCAGCAATCTCACGCAGAACGGAAGCGTCAGTCTCGGGGGTGATCTCAACGCCCACAGCCTCAGACAGGCCCGGGTACACGCCAACCCACTTCCACTCACCGAACAGGTCAATGGTGCCGTTCTCGGTCTCAACACGCTCGGTACCAACAGCCTTCGCGCAGCTCTGGATAATCTCCTTCATGCGCTCAGCCATCACAAACTGGTCAGCGTAGGTCTCGTAGCACTCCAGAGTGGTGAACTCGGGGCTGTGGGTCGAGTCCACGCCCTCGTTACGGAACACGCGGCCAATCTCGTACACGCGGTCAATACCACCAACCACTGCGCGCTTGAGCGGCAGCTCGGTCGCAATACGCATGGTCATCGGCTGGTCAAAAGCGTTCAGGTGGGTGCGGAACGGGCGAGCCGTCGCGCCACCGTGCACCAGCTGCAAAATAGGAGTCTCAACCTCAATGTAGCCGTGATCTTCCAGCACGCGGCGGACGGTGCGGGTAATCAGGGCGCGCTTCTTCACCAGCTCGCGAGCCTCCTCGCGAACCATCAGGTCCAGGTAACGCTGGCGAACGCGGGTTTCCTCGTTCAGGTCCTTGTGCAGAACCGGCATGGGGCGCAGCGCCTTCGACGCCATCTTCCAGTCGGTCACCATAATGGACAGCTCGCCGCGGCGAGAAACAATCACGCGGCCGGTCACGAACACGTGGTCGCCCAGGTCAACCAGGGACTTCCACTCAGCCAGGGACTCCTCGCCAACCTCAGCCAGCGACAGCATCGCCTGGATACGCTTACCCTCGGTACCACCCTGCAGGGTCGCAAAGCACAGCTTACCGGTGTTACGGACGAACACCACGCGGCCACCAACATGCACCACACGGTCAGTCTCGTCGCCAGCCTTCAGCTCGCCAGACTCCAGCTTCGGATCGTACTCGGCGCGCAGATCCTCAATGTGGTTGGGCTCCACGCGGTTACCCTCAGAATCCAGCAGACCCACCGGGTATGCCTCGCGACCCGACTCGATCAGCTTCGCACGCTTCTCCAGGCGAATCTGCATCTGCTCGGACATATCAGCAATCGCCGGTGCGGCAGTGTGCTCAGTGCTCACAGTGATACCTATCTGTGTAGTGTGTTGGGGACTCTTCTAAACGAACGAACGCTTAGCGCAGGTCCATGTTGTCAATCAGGCGGGTCGGGCCAACGAACGCAGCAACCAGTGCCAGCACTCGCTCCGACTCCTCAGTCGGCTCACCGAAAGTCATCGGGTCGACCAGTTCCAGGTAGTCAAGGCGTACACCCGGAGTGGAGTTGATACGCTCACGCGCACCGTCCAAATCAATCTCGTGGAAGCCACGGTTCAGCGAATTCTCACGCAGCATCGCCAGGGTGCGGGACAGCACCAGGGCGGACTCGCGCTCCTCATCCGACAGGTAGCTATTACGCGAAGACAGCGCCAGGCCGTTATCGTCGCGAACAATCGCCACGGGGCGCAGGGTCACGTCGTGGTTGAAATCGCGCACCATACGCTGGATCAGGATGTACTGCTGGGCGTCCTTCTGGCCGAAGTACGCGTTCACCGGGTGGTTACCGGCTGCGGGGCGAATAATGTTGAAGAACTTATTGACCACGGTCAGCACGCCATCAAAGTGGCCCGGACGGGTCGCACCCTCAAACTTGGTGCCCAGCTCGCCGCTCGAAATGCGGATGAGCGGGTCACCGTCGGGGTACATCTCTTCAACCTCGGGGGCAAAAATAATGTCAACACCGGCGGCACCGGCCAGGGCAGCGTCTGCCTCCAGGGTGCGCGGGTATGCTTCGTAATCCTCGCCGGGGCCAAACTGCAGCGGGTTCACGAAAATGGAGGCGACCACTACATCGTTCTGTTCAGCGGCGCGACGCAACAGGGTTGCATGGCCGTCGTGCAGGGCGCCCATGGTGGGCACGTAGCCCAGGGATGCGTTCTTGTACTGAACTGCGGTGCCGTTCTGCTCCGCCTCCTGGCGGGCTGCTCGGTCCAGTTCCTCCTGCGCTGCGGCAAGGGATTCGGTGATTGCCGTGCGGAAATCCGCAATGGTGGTCACGACTCGGGGCATCGAAGTCTCAGTCATGACGAGAACTCCTTGTTTTCGGGGGCTGAATCATCAATATCGCCGGGGTGGTTGCGGTCCGAAGACTCACCCAGCAGATTCTCAATTCGTCCCAGTTGTTCATCGTTTAACAAACCTCTATTATGCGCTCTTTTTGCGGTTGCGTGTGCCAGAGCGGCATAAGAGTCTGTAATATCACCTGTTTTCTCATGCTCTGAGTACTCATTCAGAGCCTGAAGGTGAGCCTTCACGGTGCCTGCGTCTCCACGTGCCACGGGCCCGGTGAGAGCACCCTCACCGCTGGCGAGCGCATTGTCCACGGCGGCTCGCACGAGCGGCCCCATGTAGCGTGCAGGGTCCTCAATACCGATGGAGGCAAGCATCTGCTGGGACTGACCCAGGATGGTCACGAGGTGGTTCGCGGCGTGCGCTAAGGCTGCGTGGTAGAGCGCTCGGTCAGCCTCGGCAACATGCACGGGTTCGCCGCCCATCTCCACCACGAGTGCCTGAGCAATCGGGATGAACGGTGCAGGCCCGGTCACGGCGAAGCAGGTGCCGTTCAGGCGCTGCAGGTCCACGGACATGCCGGTAAAGGTCATGGCGGGGTGAATCGCCAAACCGATAGCGCCCAGCGCGGTCACCGGTGCGAGAACCTCGGTGCCGTGACGGCCGGAGGTGTGCACCAGAATCTGACCGGCGGTAATACTTCCCGAAGACGCCAGGTAGGTGATAAGACCCGGCAGCTCATCATCAGGAACAGCAAGAATCAGCAATTCACTACGCTCAGCAATCTGCTCCACCGGCAGCAGCGGCACATCGGGAAGCAGCATCGCGGCGCGCTCCTGAGAAGCCTCAGAGACCGCGTGAACACCCACAATAGTGTGCTCGCAGGCGCGCAAAGCCGCACCGAGGACGGATCCGACCCTCCCGGCTGAAATAATTCCAATGCCCAAACGCGCAGGTTTTGAATGCTGTATCACGGCTTTAAGTATATTCTCCCTTTCACGCCAGCCCTGCCGTCAGTGTCACGAAGAACACTGACGGCAGGGCGCGATCTGTAGTTTTGCTGGCGGGTTAGCGCGCGCTATACCCATTCGCGCTGTACCCATTCGCAGCAGGCGCAGAACCCAGCGCAGGTTCCGGTACACGGTAGTAGGGCTCAATGCCCTCCAGCCGAACCGTCATCAACCACACCAGGTCCTCGCAGACGCGCGGCGGTAGGTGCATCATGAGCGTGCGCACCGGGCCGGGCACCGTACCGAAATGCACGCTCGCGCATCCGAAGGCACGCTGCAGCGGGCCCTGACCTCGGCTCACGCTCAGCACGCGGCTGACCGGAACAATCGACAGCGTACGGATAAAGTAGCCGCCACGAATCAGCAGCAGGTCACCTCGCGTATGCTCACCAAGGCTCGAACGCGCCGCATCAGAATCAATGCGGGTGGTCGCCTGCACCGAACCGGCGGTGTAACCGACCGTGGTCACGCCGTTACGCTTCCAGGTGAGCAGGTCCATCCAGCGCGCCGAAGAGGGCGTCACAATCATTGCCGGAACCTGCGGCTTCTGACTCTTCAGCGAACCGTCGGCGGTATCCAGCAGCACCTGCGCCTGCACCTCATCCAGGGCGGGCAACAGCAGACGCAACACCATCAGCGCCTCCTGCCTGTTGCCCACCGGCAGGGCAATATTGCGGGTCACCAGCTTCTGGTTGTCGTTCTTCTCAATACCGATACCGGCAATGGTCATCTTGATGCGGTACCAGCCGAACGCACGCCACAGAATGGACTGCTCCACGGCGAGTGCCTGAATACGCTCAACCATCACGTTCTGGGTGTGCGTGCCGGTGAAACCGTACCGCAGGGTCACGCCACCCTGACCGCTGGGGGTGATTTTGAAGTTCGCGGCACCGTCAAAACGTGCCCACAACGTACCCAAGTAACCGAGCAGCGGTACGAAGGTGCCGGGTAGCAACGCCATGAAAATCAGGAACGGACTCTCGCCAGCCAAGATCGCGGTGAAGACGGCGGCACCGACCATGACGCCCACGGCGGGCACCAGCCACACCAGGTGCTCCAGCATGATGGAGGCAATCAGACGCACATTCGAGATGCGGAAAATCGGCGGCTGCGAGGGGTCAGCCGCGACCGGCATCGGCATACGACCGCGAGCGCCGCGGCGGGATGCAGCGGGCTGTTTGGGGGCAGGCTGCTGGGCGCCCTGCTGAGTGCTGTTCTGTGCGGGCGCACCATAGGACGCTTCGTAAGATGCCTCAAACGGTTGGTGCAGCTGATCCGCATCCGGCATGCGCTCCGCCGAAATCTGCATGCTATCGGGCAGCACGTCGACCGGGCGGCCAGCCGCCTCCGAACGCAGCAGGTTAATACTCGCCATCGCGGTGCGGCGCAGAACCTCCGCCTTGCGGGCAGAAACGTACTTGATGTGCAGCGCCTCCGAAGAGCCGTCAGCCACCTCAAAACGAAGCTCCGACAGACCCAGCAGACGCGCCACCAGAGGACGCGAAATGTCCACGCTCTGCACGCTCTCCAGACGGATCGTGCGGTTCTTCTTGAACAGAAAACCGCTACGGCGGTGAATCGCCAAATCGTCCAGGCTATAGCGGGTAAACCACCAGTCAATCGAGCCAGCAACCAGAATCAGCACGAGCACGGCGAAGCCGATAAGCTGCGAATACGTCGCGCTGAGGTAACTACTGTTCTCGTCAAATGCCTGCGTCAGGCGCGCGCCCCACTCGTTCGGCGGGGTGGTCAAAATATTCAGGATGATGCTCTGGAAGAAGCCGAACGCCAGCAGAATAATGAACCAGAGGTTCATGATGAACGTGCGGATATCGGCACGCCACCACTTCTGCTCCTGCGGCATCTGAGAGGCAGGAGGTTGCGGCGCCTGCGGCGCGGGGGTGGGCGGAACCGGGGTACTCATTAGAGTGCCGCCATTCGCTCATCGGCGCGGCGCACCAGATCCGCGCGCAGCTCCTCCGCCACGTTCAGCGGAATACCGAACAGTACCATCGTGCCGGTGGTCGTACCCGCGGTGCGCACCGTCAGGCGGGCAACACCGCACATGCGCTCCAGCGGGCCCGAATCCACATCAACATACTGGATGCGACCGTACGGCATGGAGCTCATTGAACGGAACACGATACCGCGGCGAGCCATCAGGTGATTCGGCTCCAGGGCGTAGCCGAGCGCGCGAGTACGGCGCGGCGTGGTCAGAATCCACCACAGACCCCACAAACCAAACACCGCGATCACCGCCAGACCGACAATGCGGAGCGCCTCCGGGCCGCCGAAGAACGCGCCCGCACAATACAGGGCAATACCCGCAAGAATCGGGAACGCCAAGGCAGAAATAGTGTGAACAAAACGAACCGTCAGGTAGCCGGAGGCGGCGGGCACCCACTGCGGCTCCGGCACGGATTGCGGGGGAACCGGCTGAGAAGATACTGGCTGCGGCGCTTTCGGGTACACGGCAGCGAGCGGAACCTGCTGACCGTAAGCCGCCTGCTGGTACTGCCCGTACTGGTTCTGCTGAACAGGCTGCCCCTGACCGTACTGACCATACTGACCCTGCTGGGCGTCCTGCCCATACCGTCCATTCGGCGAATAACTATTCTGGTTAGGAGCCGACATAGGTTCCTCCCTCTCGCGGCTTGACAGCACCGGAAGAGGAGGCCGCATCCTCATCATCCTCCGGCGGAATACGACAACAATGCTGCGCCCACAGGCCAGCAATCAGCAGGGCAACACTGCCCACACAATTAACAAGAACCTCCCAAAAGACCACCGAAAAACCGCGCGTAGACACCATCGCCACATGGTAGCCAAGAATCGCACCGCACCAGCCCGTCAACAGGGCACCGGTCATGATGGCCCCCTGCGCATACGCCACCGCACGCGCCGCAAGAATCGGGCCCATATGCGGCACCTTCTCACGCGTCTGAATACGACGATAACGAGCCACCTGCACACCCAGCCACACGGCACCCGCCGCAACCAGCAGGCACACCGCGCCGAGCATCCACGAAAAATTCAGCTCGCCAAAACCGGCGCGAATCATCACGGAATTCACCATAAGAGCGACAGCGGCAGCGCACACCGCCGCCACAATAATCGCCCGATAGCTCAGGGGCTTCATGGTGTTTCCTTTCGGTAGGTTCTTCTACCTTCCAGAGTGCCACATTTAAGGCTAATCAGGTACCTTCATCTCACGCATATAGCTAATAGCGTCTTCATCCGCCTCAACCAGCGTGCGGGACAGCTCCGCAACATTCACGACCTCGCGGCTCAGGGGTGCGGGAACCTCATCCGGCCGCTCCCCCGAAGGCTCCGCACGCCGGGTCACTGTCAGGTGCGCCTGCGGGTCCATCTGCGCCCACGGCACCAGCACAAAAGCACGCTCCTGCGCCCGCGGATGCGGCAGAGTCAGCACCGGATCCTCAGAGATCACGCCGTCATAGTCAATCACGTCAATATCGAGGGTGCGCGGGCCCCAACGCACCAGGCGCTCACGGTGATGCGCCGCCTCCACCGCGTTACACAGCTTCAGCAGCTCGTAAGCACCCAGGTCAGTGGTCACCTCAATGACCGCGTTCACGAAATCCGGCTGACCCGCCGGACCACCCACCGGGGCGGTACGGTACAGCCCGGAGGCGCGCACCAGCTGCACGCCACCGGCCACCAGGTCGGCGACGGCGCGCTCCAGGGTGTCTTCGCTTTCGCCCAGGTTCGAGCCCAACGCCAACACCGCGCGGTGCTTCAGGGTGTTGGGCTTCTGCGTATCGGTTTTCTGGGTACCCGCCACTAGCGGCCGCCCTCAGCCGCACGCTCCGCGGCACGTTCGCGGAACACGCTCACCGCAACGTTACCGAACGGTAGCTCAATCGGTGCCTGCGGCTTCGACACGGTAATCTCCACCGCCTCCACCAGCTCAAACATGGAGAGAATGCCCTCGGCAATATTCACGGCGAGGGTCTCAATCAGGTCCAGCGAACCATTCGTCACGTGGCGGTGAATCAGGTCCACCACGAGCGCGTAGTTCGTGGTCTTCGTCAGGTCATCCGTGGCGGCCGCGGCGGAAAAATCGCTGTACAGGGTTGCGTCCACGACGAAGGGCTGGCCGTCGCGCTTCTCAAAATCGAGCACGCCGTGATAGCCCTTGGCGGTAATGCCGGTGAGGGTGATGCGGTCGTGGCGTGCGTAGTCTGCCTGGGTCATTGAGGTCTCCTAGAAAGTATTTGGGGCGTTGGGTTGGCAAGTATCTAACGGCGTTAGCTGACAGAGCCCTAGCTAACAGAACGTAGCGCGGAGGCGACCGTCACCGCATCCACGCTGGCGGGCACATCGTGCACACGCACCGCCCACACGCCGCGCGCCGCCACCAGGGCAGTCACCGCCGCAGAGGCTGCGGCACGATGCTGAGCCGGGCGCGGCTCCGACAGCGACTGCCACAGTTCACGTTCAGCCTCACCGGCATCGGTTGCGGTGAAGCCGCTCGCGTTCAGACGCTCACCCAGCGCCATATCCGCCGCGGTCAGGGCGTTCGCGATAAAACGCTTGCGGGAACCGGCAATGAGCAGGCGGTGGCCCAGCCCCTGCAGCTCGTCAATGGCGGCGAGCAGCTCCCAATCCTGCATACCGCCCTTCGCGAAACCCAGACCCGGGTCAAGAATCAGGTTCTGCGACAGCACACCGGCGGCGAGGAAACGCTCACGCAGACCGGTCAGCTCCTCCACAACCTCGGTGACCACGCCGCGCGGGTACTCCGCCAGGCTGTCCATGGTCTGGGAGGTACCGCGGGCGTGCATGAGGATGTACGGCACCTGCAGTTCGGCGGCGGTTTCAATCATTTCATCGCTGACATTCAGACCGGACACATCGTTGATGATGTGCGCACCCGCAGCGATGGCGGCGCGGGCGGTCTGCGGGTTCATGGTGTCCACGCTGATGGTGGTGCCCATCTGCGCGACTGCCTCGATAACGGGCAGGATGCGGCGCTGCTCCTCCTCCACGCTGATGCGCACGGCACCGGGGCGGGTAGACTCGCCGCCAATGTCAATAATGGAGGCGCCCTCGGCAATCATGCGGGCGGCGCGGGCGATGGCGTCGGTGGCGGCGTAGTGCTGGCCGCCATCGCTGAAAGAGTCGGGGGTGACGTTGAGGATGCCCATCACGAGGGTGCGTTCGGCGGCGAGCGCGTCGCAGGGCAGGGGGGCTACACGGGTGGTGTGTGTGGATTCAGTCATAAATTTATCGTACCGAATCTGCGGTGCCGCCATGTTCGCCGCTGTGATTGAAAGAGTGATTGGGGCGGGTGGGATAGCGGCGGGGGCGATTCTGGTGACACAACAAGCAATATTTGCATTGCAGATACTTATTTAAGGGTATGCTGGGAGGGCACGCATACCGCGCCGGGCGCATTCCCGGTCGGCGGTGCACACCCACACATACATACTCTAGGAAGTGACTCGTTGTGAATATGAAGACTGGAGCTTGGATCCTATCCCTGGTAGCTCTTGCCGCACTGGTGACTATTGTGCTCGCTGAAGGCGCTCCTGCCGTGCGCTGGATTGCTTTCGGCACTGCGACCGGTTGCGGTTTCATTGCCGTGGGCTTGATCGTGACTCTTGCCCTGGGTTGGGATAATCCGAGCGAGGCGAAGGGTAGCCTGCAGCGTTAGCGGCGGGGCTCGTCTAAGCTTCTGCGGTGCGGCACTGCCGACGCTGCCGCAGCCGCGGAAGGTACCG
>ERZ772911.47-NODE-47-length-17894-cov-2.96339_pt1 | contig 17894 bp, 14 predicted proteins | sample MGYA00512120_ERZ772911 | MGnify/ENA primary metagenome ERZ772911 (study PRJEB29015, sample SAMEA2738044) | human oral metagenome | biome: human oral; feature: human-associated habitat; material: saliva | place: China | collected 2233 ...
TCCGCGGAGGGAGGGTTATCTGGCTCCACCGTAGTTGAGGAGGCGAGCCCACCGGGATTCTGCACCTGCACATCTGCGTGCGCGGCACCAGCACCGGTGACAGTCAGGACGGAAGCCGCAATAGCGGCTGTTGCTCGAGTTTTTGAGTGAGCGGGTTCGGGCATGAAACACACCTTCTTCTGTGAGTGTGAACGATACCCTTCGGCTAATGCCCCGGGTTGAAGATGCACGGGTGTTTCTTCGGGGTCGAGTGTTATAACGTACGGACTAGTCATAACATTCATGTAGTGGTGAAAGTTACCGCGAAGGGAATCGCTCTATTTATCGGTAATTCCACACTAACAATACTTTTGCATTTATTGCGGTAAATACGCTTTACCTTCTAAGTATTTTCCTGTGCAATAACCCACATAGAATATTTTTCGCCTTTCAGAACTCTATCAAGAGCACTCAAAATACATAGACTAGGCAAAACTCTTCAACTCCACCTTGAGGGTCAAAGTTTTCTTGCATGTATATGCAGATTTAATGGATTTGTGATAAAAATATTCTGCACATTCATGCATTTAATTTATTTCTTTTAAGTGAAAAAATAGCAGGTCACGCCGCTTTCCCTACATTTTTTCACAAAGAGTACAGACCAATACTCCAGAAAAAATCTCCCCTCACCATTGAGCGCAACAAGCCAACCCCTCAACCGGCATACCCCCTCCCCCAGCTATCCACATCCAGAAAGCACGGCAAAGAAAAAGTGCAGATACGCAAAAGTGCCGCCAATACTCTACCTAGAGTATTGGCGGCACTCGTTTCACTCACCTTGCGGTGAGCATCAGATTTTCAGAGCCTAGCCCATAAGGCTGAGCATTAGAGGCTGCGGCGGCGCAGGAGCATCAGTGCAGCACCAGCAATCAGAGCTGCGGCACCAACACCTGCGATACCTGCAACACCCTCAGCACCGGTGTTAGCCAGCTGCGGCTTCGAGGAAGCCGAAGAAGAGGTCGAGGTCGAACCCTTAGTGCCGGAGACACCTACAGTGTGACCCTTAGAGCTGGAGGAGGTAGCAGCGGATACGTTACCAGCCTTAACCTTGGGTGCCTGAGAAGTGGGCATGCGGGTCTCGGTTACGACAACCGAACCGTCTTCGCGCATTTCAGCGGTGAAGACGCTGGTGGTGCCGTCGCCGTTATCGCGAACGGTGGTGTTCTCGTCCTCGGTAGCTGCCGGCAGGGTCGGTGCGGGGTTGTTCGCATCGCTCACGGTAGCAGTGGTGACTGCCACCTGGTGTACCAGGCCGTTGGGGTCGCTGGTTGCCACCATTGCGTAGGCGTAACCGGGCTGCAGCAGTTCAGCAAGAACGCTGACCTTGACACGGAAAGTGCCGTTCACGATTTCAGAAGCAGGCACGTCGTGGGTTGCCAGAGCTTCGCCGGTGATGTTGCCGTTTGCATCCAGACGGAAGATCGCAATCTGGACACCGTTAGCGACGGACTCGTGGGTGAAGCCGGAGCCATTGAAGGTCAGAACGTTGTACTGGTCGTTCGGATCCAGGGAAGCATCCTCGGTGGTGAGGGTTGCATTCTCGGGCGCTGCAGGAGTCTGGGGTGCAGGGGTCTCTTCCTTGGGAGCTTCCGGTGCCGGGGTCACGGGAGCGGGAGTCTCATCCTTGGGAGCCTCGGGTGCCGGGGTCACGGGAGCGGGAGTCTCGTCAGCCTTGGGAGTCTCGGGTGCCGGGGTTACGGGTGCGGGAGTCTCTTCGTTCTTGGGAGCCTCGGGCGAAGTAGACTCGGTGACCTTGAAGGAGGAGATAGCCACGAGCTTCTCGTTGGGCTGACCCTGCGGGTTGCTGACAGCAGCCAGTGCGTAGGATGCGCCAGCGGGCAACTTGCTTGCCTCAACGGTAATGGAAGACTTGAAGGTGCCGTCCTGAATCTGCTCTGCGGGTACCACAACGGTAGCGAGAGCCTCACCGGTGATCTGGTTGTCTGCGTCCAGTGCGTAGATGCTGACCTGTACGCCGGGGCCAACCTTCTCACCGTAGAAGCCGGTGCCAACAACGCTCACGGTGTTCAGCTGTGCGTTGCCGGGGAAGTGAGCATTCTCAATAACGATGGAGGGGTCAGCCTGCTTTGCCTCGGGAGCCGGGGTGGAGGGGGTGGTCGGCTCGGGGGTTGCAGGAGCAGTGGGGGCAGGAGTCTCAGCCTTGGGAGTCTCGGTTGCGTCAGCCTTAGGAGCTTCGGTCTTCGGAGCCTCTGCCTTGGGAGCCTCGGTTGCGTCAGCCTTAGGAGCTTCAGCCTTGGGGGTTTCAGCCTTAGGAGCCTCGGTTGCCTCCGCCTTAGGTGCTTCAGTTGCCTCTGCCTTAGGAGCTTCGGTCTTCGGAGCCTCAGCCTTGGGAGCCTCAGTTGCCTCAACCTTAGGAGCTTCGGTCTTGGGAGCCTCTGCCTTGGGGGTCTCGGTTGCGTTACCGCCAGGCAGGGAAGAAGCCTGAGCAGTTGCCTTCTGGTCGACAACCTGCTGCTGCTGATCGGCGGGTGCTTCTGCCGCGAAGGTTGCCGGGATTGCTGCCACAGAACCAGCGGTAAAAGCTGCCGCAGCTGCGATCTTGTAAACGCGACGGGTAGTCTTCGACATTTTTCCTCGATCTCTGAATTATCGGTGGTGAACCTACGCGGTGCGCCTCCGTCTTTGAGGGGCGCGCAGGTTCACATACGGGTGTGACTGCTAAAAGGCTAGCACCCGACCCTGAGTCTTCTCCCCTCTTAATGCCCGCTTTAAGCAACTGTAATAAAATCGTTATAAAACTACCCCTCAAGTTGAGAGTTATTACAGACCAATTATGGTGTTTTGTGGTCATATACTGACATATGAGCACCGGCAACCCTACATTTTGATTGTATTTGAAGAAAATATGATACTTTCCGTGGATAATTTCACCCCAACCATTTCACTATGGTGAACCTTAAAGTCTCACGTACCACTTTATAGTTTCATCAAGTACTCCTTGACATCTCTCCCCCACCTACTCCCGCCCCGCACGGCACCCCAACCAAAGCTCCACACAAGCCACAGATTTACCGGGCGCGCACATAAAAAGCCTCGCCCGCATCCCAAGAATCTGGAATGCGGGCGAGGCACGCATAATCGAGCGCAAGAGCGCAAAGCTTAGCTCTCCTTACGAATCACCTTGAATTGGCTGGGCTGAGCCACCGGGCGAATCGTAATGCGGTCAAGGTTCACGTGGTGCGGAATGTTCAGAGCAAAAGTCACGGTCTGCGCCACATCCTCGGCGGTCAAAGGCTTCTCAACGCCCGCGTAGACGCGCTCGGCAGCCTCTTTGGAACCCAGGCGGTTCAGGGAGAACTCCTCGGTGTGCACCATGCCCGGGCAAATCTCAATCACGCGAATATTGTTCTCTGCCTCTTCCAGGCGGAGCGCCTCGGTCAGACCGCGAGCGCCAAACTTCGCCGCGTTGTATCCGGCGCCGCCCTCGTAGCCATGTTCCGCTGCGGTGGAGGTCAGGTTCAGGATCGTGCCGTGACCGTTCAGGCGTAGCGCCTCCGCGAAGGCGCGCACCATGTGCAGGATGCCGAGCACATTCATCTGGTACATCTTCAGATAATCATCAGACTTGCCGTCGGCAACCTTATCCACGCCAATAGCGCCGCCGGCAATATTGACCAGGGCGTCAATGGTGCCCTGCTCTTCCAGAATCTGCTCGGCAACGAAGCGCACGGAATGCTCGTCGGTCACGTCACAGGTCACCGGGTGAGCGCCCGTCTCCGCATAGAGGGTGTACAGGCGATCGGTGCGACGCGCCAGAGCGTAGACGGTCCAGCCGGTTGCTACCAGCTGGTGCACAGTGGCGCGACCAATACCGCTGGATGCACCGGTCACCACAGCAACTTTGCCGTCGCCAGTATGAGGCAGAAAAGGAGATGCAGGAATGTGGGTGTTCTCAGTCATACTTTAATCCTAGTAGAGTGATGCCCGCGGGTGCTCTGTTCGAGCAGACTCGCGGGCATATATTTTGAAATTTTCGATAGTGCGATAGTGAGAAGTGAGATAGGTGCCGGTACCACAACCACCCGGCGCTCCGTCAGGCCGCTACTTGCGGCGGCGAGGCAGGCCCCAGCGGCTCCTACCACCGTCACGGAATCCGAGGCGGTGCTCAAAATACACGGGCGAACTACTACCGGTCTTGATCGTATCCGGAGGGACCGTACCCTCACGCGCCGACATCAAATAAAGAATCGCGGCGCCCGGCATGAACACAATCAGAGGCAGGACGAAACGCATGCGCGCCTCACCGTAACCGCTACACACCGTCAAATGCCAGATGCACAACGCAACCAGCACCAGGTGCAGTATCAGCAGAACAGTTTCAGACGTGCCCAAACCGAAAATACTCAGAGAACTCATGGCAACTCCTCAAAGGTCGTGTACTTTCAGTCTACGCCGCCGCCGCGCCGCTGAGAAGGATTCACCAACTGTTGATACCGTCACTATTGATACTGTACTGATACTGTCACTGTTGATACCGCGGCTATTGATACCGCGGATTTTCGCGCCTACACTTCAGGTAACCGAGGGCAGTACGTTAGGGGGATCCCTCCCCCCCCCCATTACCGTTTTCCACCGAGTTTGCCACTGAGTTTTCCACTGAACCGCCGATTACTCCTCCTATAGGGACCCCCACATGACAGCAACACTACGCCAGCGCATCACCGCACTACACGAGCAGCGCCAAGCGCTCCAGCAGAGGGCGCGCAGCATCCGTGCCACCACCGGAACCCCCTACAGTTCCGAGGTGCACCTACTACTCGGGCAGAGCTACCTGGACCCCGCCAGCTGGCAGGAACTCACCGCCTCCCGCGGGGTACGCGCCGCCGCACGCAGGGCGCAGTTCGCACGCCGGTACCGGCACCTCCTGGTGCGTCTAGAAGCCGCCATCGAGCGGTACGAACAGCACAGCGCAGCACAGAATTCCCCTGGAGCTGAGAGAATGCCGTGAATATGAGAAAATAGCCGTTATGGCTGAAAACATTTTGGGCTCAGACTCGCCCGTACAGATTAACGTTCCCGACCGCCCCGCCCTCGAAGGCCTCGAAGAGAAGCTCTCGCAGCGCTGGGCCGACGAGAAGACCTACGCATTCGACGAGAACACCACTCGCGAACAGGTCTACTCCATTGACACCCCGCCGCCGACCGCATCCGGCTCCCTGCACGTGGGTCACATGTTCTCCTACACCCAGACCGACGTCATTGCACGCTACCAGCGCATGACCGGCAAGAACGTGTTCTACCCCCTCGGCTGGGATGACAACGGCCTGCCCACCGAACGCCGCGTTCAGAACTACTACGGCGTTCTCTGCGACCCCTCCGTGGCAGACAACGACTCCTTCCGTGACCTGATCACCTGGAAGGCAGACGGCACCCCCAAGCCCGACCGCAGCCAGGCAAAGTGGCCGCGCATCTCCCGCAACAACTTCATTGAACTCTGTGAAGAGCTCGCGGTTGAAGACGAGAAGGTCTTCGAAAACCTCTTCACCACCCTGGGCCTGTCCGTTGACTGGTCGCGCACCTACCGCACCATCGACGCGCACTCCCGCAAGGTCTCCCAGCTCGCCTTCCTGAAGGATCTGGAAGCAGGCAACGCCTACATGGCTGAAGCACCGACCATGTGGGACGTCACCTTCCGCACCGCAGTGGCACAGGCAGAGCTGGAAGACAAGGAACGCCCCGGCGCGTACCACCGCATCAGCTTCCACCGCCCCAACGGCGAGAAGGTCTGGATTGAGACCACCCGCCCCGAGCTGCTGCCCTCCTGTGTGGCCCTCGTGGCGCACCCGGACGACGAGCGCTACAAGCCGCTGTTCGGCACCACCGTCACCTCCCCGCTGTTCGGCGTTGAGGTCGAGATCAAGGCGCACCCGCTGGCACAGCCCGACAAGGGTGCCGGTATCGCCATGATCTGTACCTTCGGTGACACCACCGACGTCACCTGGTGGCGTGAACTGCAGCTGGACACCCGCGCCCTCATCGGTCGCGACGGCCGCTTCTCCCGCGAAACCCCCGAATGGATCACCTCCCCCGAGGGCCGCGAGCGCTACGAGCGCATGGCAGGCGCCACCGTCTTCACCGCACAGAAGACCGTCGTGGAGATGCTGGTTGAAGCTGGCGAAATGGACGGCGACCCCAAGCCGATTACCCACCCCGTGAAGTTCTACGAGAAGGGCGACAAGCCCCTCGAAATCGTTGCTTCCCGCCAGTGGTACATCCGCAACGGTGGCCGTGACGCTGCACGCCGCGAGAAGCTCATCGAGCGCGGCCGTGAGATGAACTGGTTCCCCTCCTTCATGCGTAGCCGCTACGAGAACTGGGTTGAGGGTCTGAACGGCGACTGGCTGATTTCTCGCCAGCGTTTCTTCGGCGTTCCCTTCCCCGTCTGGTATCCGCTAGACGCTGAGGGTGAGCCGGACTACGAGAACCCGATTCTGCCTTCTGAGGACATGCTGCCGGTTGATCCCGCATCTCAGGCTGCTCCCGGTTACACCGAGGATCAGCGCGGCGTAGCGGGCGGCTTCATCGCTGACCCGGACGTTCTGGACACCTGGGCTACTTCCTCCCTGACCCCGCAGATTGCGACCGGTTGGGGCGTGAACCCGGACCTGCACGCAAAGACCTTCCCCATGGATCTGCGCCCGCAGGGTCACGACATTATCCGCACCTGGCTGTTCTCCACCGCTGTTCGCGCGGAGACCCTGGCTTCCTCCGTGCCGTGGTACAACACCGCGCTCTCCGGCTGGATTCTTGACCCGGACCGCAAGAAGATGTCCAAGTCTAAGGGCAACGTTGTGGTCCCCAACGAGGTTCTGGAGAAGTACGGTTCGGACGCTGTGCGCTACTGGGCTGCTTCCGCTCGCCTGGGTGCTGACACCGCCTACGACGAAGGCCAGATGAAGATTGGCCGCCGCCTTGCCATCAAGCTGCTGAACGCATCCAAGTTCGTGCTGAACCTGGGCGCTACCGAGAAGTCCGTCATTACTTCTCAGGCTCAGGGCCGCGTGCTGATTAACGCTCTGGACCGTTCCCTGCTGGCTCGCCTGGCGTACCTGATTGAGGAAGCAACCGCCGCATTCGAGAAGTACGAGTACGCTCGTGCCCTGCAGATTTGCGAGAGCTTCTTCTGGTCCTTCACCGACGACTTCGTTGAGCTGATTAAGGACCGTGCGTACGGTGCTCGCGGCGAGGAGGAGCAGGCTTCTGTTCTGGCGGCTCTGGCAACCACCCTGGATGCTCTGCTGCGCCTGTTCGCTCCCTTCCTGCCGTTTGTGACCGAAGAGATTTGGTCCTGGTGGCGTGCAGGTAGCGTGCACCGTGCCGAGTGGCCGCAGGCGCTGCCCATCCTGGAGGGTACCCTGCTGGCTGAGTACTCTGCACAGAACCCGACTGCTGGCATTTCTGCTCAGTGGGTCCTGGCGGACGCTGACCCGGCTCAGATTGAGTCGCTGAAGCAGATCCTGCCGGATGTTGCTGAGGCTCTGGGTGGTCTGCGTAAGGCTAAGAGCGACGCGAAGGTTAAGCAGCGCACCGAGGTTGAGTCCGCAACTATTGCGGCTCCCCAGGCTCAGCTGGATCGTATTGCCGCTGGCTTGGCTGATCTGAAGGCTGCCGGTAACGCTCGTGAGCTGTCCCTGGTGGCGGCTGAGGGCGAGCTGGAGGTTCGCGATGTTGTGCTCGTTGTAGAAGAAGCAGCTGAGTAATTTCGCCTCATTTTGAGCGTTTTTCGCTTAAATTTATGACGCTGCCTGAGCGTTGAGGACGGGGCGGTACCGATTGGCGGTACCGCCCCGTTTTCTGTGCTTGCTGTTCGTTACAGCTCGCCGGGCGTGAGGGTGCGGCAGCTGACCTCTACGGCCCTGACTATAGGCTTTGTCCAAACTGTGCCCGTGGATGTCTGCTCCAGCTCTCTGAGAATCTTCACCAACGCCTCCCCCAACGATGTGGGTTTTAGCGTGTTTGCCTGTGGGGATTCTGCGGGATTCCCAACCCATTTTTATATTCATCAATGTGCAAAGAGCATAATCAACCTTATGAGATTGACTGTCACTTTATGTATGATTGTTGATGTGAGGGTTTTACCGTCAGGAACAACCCTCTATTCACCTTCAGCAACAGACAAATCACCGGTACGAACCTAAACATAACCGCCCAACCGCACGACAAGAACTCAACCGGTCAGGGGGCAGCGATACCACCTGACTCTAACCCCGCGCCAAAGTAGGCGCACCCTATATCACCATGACTTCACACTCATTACCTTCCGGTTCCCCCGATAACCCGCACGCGAGGCAGAGCTCAACCCCGAGCACACCGCCAGGAGCGCAAGCCAACATTTCCCCCGATCAACTTCAGCACTACCACAAGAGCCTGAACGAATACATCAGCCAGGCACGTGAGTACGCCCAGACGCTACATGCCAACTACACCAACGAAGTGTACGAGCTGTGGCATCAGCATATTTCCACCAGCGCCGCCGCCGATGAGGCGAGCATCGCCTCCGGCTCTTTGAGCGCTCAGAAGCTCGAAGAGCTGACCCGCAAGTGGGTGCGCCTCATGCGTGAAAGCCGCGATATGCTGCACCACGAAAGCTCCATTGCGGCCGCACGTGCCGCGGTTGAGGCTAAGCCCCTCCCCGAGTAGGGGCACGCCCTATATTTCTTTCGCGCGGCAACACCAGCACTCGGTGTTAGTACTGCGTTTTTCTGCGGTTTTTCTGCGGCAGGGTTTTCTGCGGCAGGGCAATCGAGCCAAGCGATTAAGCCCTGCCCGGAACGCATACTTCATATAACCTGCCCCTTGCTATAGTTATGGATATTCAAAAACCCTAACTATGTGCAGAAAGGGCGGGAATGTCTCACCAAAAACGCGTCCTGCGGCCTATACGTAGCGATGTCGCTCCCCCAGTTACCTCACCACCGGTCTACCGTGGTGATATTGACGCGCGCGGCGCGGCGCAAGACCTCGTCCCGCGTAGCCTCTGGGTCAATTTCTGGGACACTCTCTTCTTCATCTTCGCCGGCGTCGCGGCCCTCGCGCTGACCTTCATGATTCTCGCAAATACGGTCGGCCACTCTTTTTGGGGTGTCCCCATCGCTTTCATTTTCTGGGCGGTCACCGCGTACCTGACGCTACCGCGTTTTCACGCCATCATGACCCGCATCTACGTGCCCGACTACTTTATTGGGCGCACCCGCACCCCGGACGGCCTGCTCGGCGACCCGGTCAATATCGGTCTGATTGGTACCGAGGAGCAGATTCACCAGGTCATGCAGGACGCCGGCTGGACCCGCGCTGACGACGTCACCCTCGTCTCTTCCTGGAAGATTATTCTTTCCACCATCACCCGCCGTTCCTACGCGGAGGCGCCCGTCTCCCCGCTGAAAATTTTTGGTCGGACGCAGGATTTCGCCTACCAGAAGGAAGTGGACGGCAACCCCGAGAAACGCCACCACGTGCGCTTCTGGAAAACCCCGGACGGCTGGTTGCTGCCGGGCGGTCACCAGGTGGATTGGTTGGCGGCGGGCACGTACGACTCCGGTGTGGGTTTCAGCTTCTTCACCCTGCAGGTCACGCACCGCATTGACGCTGAAACCGACTTTGAACGCGACTACATTGTGGAGTCCATTCAGTACGCTCACCCGGAAACTCACGTTGAGATTCTGCACGATTTTTCCTCCGGCTACCACGCCCGTAACGGCGGCGGCGACGCAATCCGCACGGACGGTGCGCTCCCGGTCATCGTACTGAACAATGAGGGCCTGGAGCCGCAGGAGCAGGAAGAAATTCACCTCTCCAGCGCGCACGACCTGGCGTACCGCATGCCGCTGAGCCTGCTGGTCGGTTCGGGTATGCTCATCGCCGTGACCCTCGCAGACATTATCAACAGCATCATTCTGGCGCTCAGCCGCCCGGCACTGCGCGCCAAACTGCTGGAGGAAGGCTCCGGCAACGACCTTGAGTTGCTGAACCTCTTCGATCAGGTGGATAGCAACATGCTGCTGACCATTACCGGTACGGTACTGGTTGGTTTCGTGGCAATTTATTCGGCGGTACACCTGTTCCTGCTGTGGAGCACGCTGCGCGGCTCGTCGAAGGCTCGCCGACTGGCTCTGCTGTTGACGGCGCTGAACTTCGCGGCGATTACCGGCGGCGTGCTGTGGGGTCACCAGTCCCTGCCGCTGTCCACGATTTTCTTCCAGCTGGGCGTTGCCGTGTTTGCAATGCTGGCGTTCACCTCGGACGCGGCGGTTCAGTACACGGCAACCCGCATCTTCCATATGCGTGATACGAAGATTGTGCGGCGGGCAACGCACCCAAAGGTTCTCGAACACAGGGCTCAGCGCAAGGCACAGAAAGCGCAAAAGGCACAGCAGGCGCAGAAAGCTCAGAAGGAACGCAAGGCCACCTCTGCAAGCCGCACTCACCGCGCATAGAGTACAGGCTTCAGGGAGTGCACGCTTCAGGGCAACAGAGTGAATAGAAAAGGACCGCCCGGTCAGTACATGACCGGGCGGTACTTTTATGCTCTGCAGCCGCAGACTCTACCGAGCCTGCGCGTAGTGCAGGGTTCTTAGGCTTCGCCGTTTTCGCCGTGGAAAATCGGTCCCACGTTACGGGGGCGCTTCAGCTCAAAGAAGCCGGGGTAGGAAGCCAGCGCCAGGGCACCGTCGAAGAGCTTACCTGCCTCTTCACCGGCGGGGCTCGGGGAGATAACCGGGCCGAAGAAAGCGGTGCCGTTAATAGAGATCAGCGGAACACCGATGTCGGTGCCGCCCACAGTCTCCAGCGCCAGGTCCAGGGAGGCGCGCATCTGCTCATCGTACTGATCGGTGAAGGCGACATCCGCCAGCTCTGCGGGCAGGTTGACCTCCTCCAGTGCCTTGACGATTGCGTCGCGGTAGGAATCAGCCTTGTTGCTGTTGTGGTGAATCTGCTCGCCCAGAGCGTCGTAGAGGGGCTTGATGACCTCGTTGCCGTGCAGCTCGCGCACAGCGGTGATGAGGCGGGCCGGTGCCCAGGACTGGTCCATCATTGCCTGGTAGTCGGCGGGCAGCTCGCGGCCCTGGTTGTGCATGGACAGGGAGAAGGGGCGCCAGGTCACCTCAACGTTGCGGACCTTCTGCACCTCACCGATCCAGCGGGAGGTAATCCAGCACCAGGGGCAGATTGGGTCGAACCAGAAATCGACCTGTGCGGGTGCGTTCTCAGCCATGAGTGTTCCTCTCTCATACGTTGCGCCAGCCGCTTCTATGAGCCGGCGCTTATTCTTCGGTACACGCTCTTCAGCACATGTTCTTTAGTGCAACGCTCTTCAGGACATACCAAAGAGAGCGATACCTGCTAGTGAGCCGTCACCCCGCATAACCGGGGCGACGGCTTCTTTATTCCCTAGCCTATCGGCTGGAAGTATTCGGTTATGCTGCCTGACGGTCCGCGTCCTTCAGGGAGGCGGCCTTCGCCTCCCCCTTCTTGACGGTGCGGGTGGTCTCGGCTTCAGGGTCGGGCGCCTGCAGCACGTAGCGGGGTTCGGTGCCGTTGAGCACGGTGTCCTCACCAATGACGATGGACACCACGTCGGTGCGGTCCGGGATGTCGAACATAATCGGCTGCAGAATCTGCTCCATCATGGAACGCAGGCCGCGGGCACCGGTACCGCGCTCAGCGGCGAGGCGGGCAATAGCTGCGACTGCTGCGTCATCGATGATGAGTTCCACACCGTCCAAAGCGAAGAGGTGACGGTACTGCTTGAGCAGCGCGTTCTTCGGTTCGGTCAGCACGCGAGCCAGCTCTTCTTCGTTGAGCTCGCTCAGGGTCGAGATGACCGGCAGGCGGCCAATCAGCTCGGGGATAATGCCGTAGTGCGCCAGGTCCTCGGGCATAATCTGGTCCAGCGGGTTCTTCACGGAACCGCCCAGTTCAGCGCCGAAACCGATGCCACCGGCACCCACGCGGGCTGCGATGCGGTCGTCAATATTGTCGAAGGCGCCAGCCACGATAAAGAGAATATTCGAGGTATCAATCTCAATGTTCGCGTGCGCCGGGTGCTTGCGTCCGCCCTCCGGCGGTACGGTCGCCACGGTGCCCTCAATAATCTTCAGCAGCGCCTGCTGCACGCCCTCACCGGACACGTCACGGGTGATGGATAGGTTCTCGCCACCTTTGCGGGCAATCTTGTCGATCTCGTCAATGTAGATGATGCCGCGCTGCGCCTTGGCAATATCGCCGTCAGCGGCGTTGATGAGGCGCAGCAGAATGTTCTCCACATCGTCACCCACATAGCCCGCCTCGGTGAGGGTGGTTGCGTCGACCAGGGCGAAGGGCACATCCAGCTTCTTCGCCAGGGTTGCCGCCAGGTAAGTTTTACCGCAACCGGTCGGGCCGAGCATCAGAATATTCGACTTGCCCAGCTCCACCTGCTCCCCCGCAGTCGCCGAAAGAATGCGGGAGGTCAACACCGGGTTATCAATATCGTGGATGCGCTTGTAGTGGTTGTACACCGCCACCGCCAGGGTGCGCTTCGCCGCGTCCTGACCGATGACGTAGTCGTTGAGGTAGCTGTAAATTTCGCGCGGAGTAGCCAGCTGAGGCGCGGAGGCAGCTGCGGGGGCTTTCACCTTCAGACGCTCTTCAGCGAGAATCTCTTCGCACAGCTCCACGCACTCGTCGCAGATGGAAACGTTCGGGCCGAGCACAATCTTGAAAACCTGCGCGCGAGTCTTCTTGCAGAAGGAGCATCGCATGCTGGCGTTGGGCTGTTCGGGAGGGGCAATGACGTCTGTGGCCACGGAGATTCCCTTTCGATCGGCGTGGTGAAATCGGCGCAGAAAGGTCAGTGACCTGATGTCTGCGGTGATTTCTCAGGAGGGGCGGTGGTGGCGCCCTGGTTTGAGTGAGAAACCGGTATGAAATACTCTAATTTTCTCCTTCTCTAAGGCTACCGGAGTTCACCCCGGAACTCAGAATTACGCACCGCAAATGAACGGACTTACCGGGCATATGACAAAGCGCGTCTTTTATGACGGCGGCGGGGGCTGATGCTCCGGCATGTGACGGTAAAGACCGGCAGATGATGATGCCCGGCACAAAAGCGCAGGTCAACGCCACATAGCAGCTTGCCTCGCCGCAACCTGCCCGGCGGGCACAAAACAGCGGGCGCAAATCAGCGGGCACACAAAGGGCGGCATCGCACCGCGCACCAGCCCGAAGGCTCGCACACGGCACGATGCCGCCCCTCCCCGAAAAATACTCGGGATATTCCTCAAAACTAAAGTTTAGGTGTGGGAAATAGCGGTGTTGGTCGCAGGCTTACGCAGCTTACGCGACTCCAGCACCTTATCGACCAGGCCGTACTCCAGGGCAGCAGCCGCAGTCAGAATGTTGTCACGCTCAATGGAGCGGTCAACTTCCTCGTAGGTCTTGCCCGAGTGCAATGCCAGGGTCTGTGCAGTCCACTCACGCATACGCATAACCTCGTTCGCGTGAATCTCAATGTCAGATGCCTGACCGCCCTGCTGGCCGCTCAGTGCGGGCTGGTGAATCAGCACGCGAGCGTTCGGCAGTGCCAGACGCTTGCCGGGGGTACCGGCAGCCAGCAGAACCGCCGCAGCGGATGCCGCCTGGCCCAGGCACACGGTCTGGATCTCGGGGCGGATGAACTGCATGGTGTCGTAGATGGCGGTCATTGCGGTGAAGGAGCCGCCGGGCGAGTTGATGTACAGGGTGATGTCACGCTCGGGATCCTGCGCCTCCAGAACCAGCAGCTGAGCCATGATGTCGTCAGCGGATGCGTCGTCCACCTGGGTGCCCAGGAAGATGATGCGGTCCTCGAACAGCTTTGCGTACGGATCCTGACGCTTGTAACCGTAGGGGGTGCGCTCCTCGAAGCTGGGGAGCACATAGCGGTTGCTCGGCATAGCCGGCGCCGAGGTGGTGATATCGTTCGGCAGGTAGTTCATGTGCATCTCCCTTATGCGTTCTTCGATTCGGGCAGCTTACCGGCGGTGGTGGCAATGTGGTCGAAGAAGCCGTATTCCAGGCCTTCTTCCGCGTTGAACCAGTTGTCGCGGTCGTTATCCTTCAGGATGGTTTCCAGGCTCTTGCCGGTGCGCTCAGCGGTAATCTCTGCCAGGCGCTTCTTCATGTCCAGAATCAGCTCAGCCTGGGTGCGGATATCCGATGCGGTACCGCCAATGCCGCCGAGGGGCTGGTGCATGAGGATGCGGGCGTTCGGGGTTGCGTAGCGCTTGCCGATGGTGCCTGCGGTGAGCAGGAACTGACCCATGGATGCTGCCATACCGGTCACCACGGTCACCACGTCGTTCGGGATGAGCTGCATGGTGTCGTAGATAGCCATGCCAGCGGTGACGGAGCCGCCGGGAGAGTTGATGTACAGGTAGATGTCTGCCTCGGGGTCTTCAGCCGAGAGCAGCAACATCTGGGAGCAGATGAGGTTAGCGTTGGAGTCGCGCACCTCGGAGCCGAGCCAGATAATGCGCTCCTTCAGGAGGCTGTTGTAGACGTAATCTTCCTGGGCACCAACGATGGGGGTTGCCATAGACGGCGCGGGCGCCACGCCGGCTGCCTGGGAGGCGCCGATGGGCAGAGGCATGTAGCTGGACATTCTTCCTCTTCTTCTCTAATGGGTCTTCGCTGCATCTTTGCGCGATTTACGCGCCGGAGCGCACGCGAAAAGTTTCGTTGCTACTACCTTACCGATAGTTGCTCTCCCCCGCTTCCCTTCGGGTTGTTCGTTCGCCAGGGGGTGAAGTAGAGGCGATAACTCGGGCGGCGGAATAGCCGGGGGTGAAAAGAGCCTCAGCGGGCACCCAACCGATAAGCTGGGTGGATGCCCGCTGAGGCTACACGTTTCAAGCAATCAGCTCACGCCCTCTAGAGGGGTAGCTTCTTGCAGACCGTGGCGGGGATTTAGGCAGCTGCCTCTTCGCCCTCGCCCAGGTACTTGGACAGGTCAACAACGTTGCCCTTGGTGTCCTTGACCACTGCGGTCTTCAGCACTGCTGCCAGAGCCTTGGAGCGGCGAACCTCGCCGACCAGTGCACCAGCCTGGCCGGAGCCGTCCAGCATCTGTGCGAACTGGTTGGGGTCCATGCCGTACTGGGAGCTCATGGTGATGATGTAGTTGATCATCTCAGCCTGGTCAACGGTCACTTCTTCCTTGTCCGCAACAGCGTCGAGAACCATCTCGTTCTTGAATGCGGTCTCGGTGTTCTCGCGAACCTCGGCGCGGTGCTCCTCGGTGTCGTGGCCTGCTTCAGCGTTGGGGTTGTTGAAGTGCTGCTCGAGCTGGTCCTCAATAACCTTCTCGGGGACGGGGATCTCAACGAGCTCAACGAGCTTTGCGAGGACCTTGTCGCGTGCCTGGGTGCCCTGCTCGGCAACCTTAGCTTCTGCAACCTGCTTCTTGATGTCTTCCTTCAGCTCTTCGATGGTGTCGAACTCGGAAGCCAGCTGTGCGAACTCGTCGTCAGCTGCGGGCAGCTCGCGCTCCTTGACTGCGGTGAGCTTGACCTTGATGGTTGCCTGCTCGCCTGCGTGCTCGCCACCGGAGAGCTTGGTCTCGAAGGTTGCATCCTCGCCAGCGGACAGACCGGTCAGAGCCTCGTCGATGCCGTCGAGCATGGTGCCGGAACCAATCTGGTAGGACAGGTCGTTTGCTGCGTCTACCTGCTCGCCGTCGATTTCTGCGGCGATGTCGATGGTCACGAAGTCCTTGTCAGCTGCGGGGCGCTCAACGGTCTTCAGGGTGCCGAAGCGCTCACGCAGAGCGTCCAGTGCCTGAACCTCGTCCTCAGCGGTGACCTCTACCTCGTCAACCTCAACCTCGAGGCCCTCGTAGTTGGGCAGCTCGATTTCGGGGCGGACGGTGACGGTGATGGTCAGCTTGACATCTGCCTCACGGTTCTCGGTGGAGGGCTGGGACTGAACGTCCAGCTCGGGCTGTGCCAGGGGGGAGAGCTCGTTCTCGCCCAGTGCCTGTGCGTAGTAGTCGTTCAGAGCGTCGTTCAGGGATGCCTCGACGATGTAGTCGAAGCCCGCACGCTGCTCGATGAGCTGCTTGGGCAGCTTACCCTTGCGGAAGCCGGGAACGCTAATCTGACCCGAGAGGTTCTTGTAGGTGCGGTCCAGGTAGGGCTTGAATTCTGCGAAGGGAACCTCGACCTCAATCTTTGCGAGGGTCGGGTTGAGCTTCTCGACGGCGGTCTTCACGTCCGTGATCTCCTCATATAGTTTCGGTGCGGCACGAATCGTGTGTGCCGCGGTTGCTTAGTGGAAAGAGCGCCACGACCCTGTAGCGTCGCGGCAACCGTTTCACGTCGGGGCGACAGGATTCGAACCTGCGATCTCCTGCTCCCAAAGCAGGCGCGTTAGCCAAGCTACGCCACGCCCCGTGAAACCGACCGTGTTGCGCACTTGCGTGTTTAACACAGTCAGTGCCCTAGTTTACCTGTTTTCCCGCTAAATGCCCAACACAGCGGCTCGTGCACGGTTTATTTCCACTGAGCGCGTACTCCCCTCATAAGGATGCGCAGACCGGCACAAAAAGATGAGACAAACACCCGCAAGAACACACAAAAGTCACCACGCAAAACCGCACCAACACGCCTAAGAGTTTGACAGCGCAGATGGAACCTCGTTACTATGGTCAAGTTCCATTTCGGGGATGTAGCTTAATGGTAAAGCCTCAGTCTTCCAAACTGATTACGCGGGTTCGATTCCCGTCATCCCCTCGAGATTTAGGGTCTCGACGCTTTCGCGTCGAGGCCCTTTCTTTTTCCCTCGAGGGGATGACGGGAATCCCTTCCGCATGCGGATTTGTTTCCTCGCGCGCTCGGAATCCGCACGCTCCAGCTCGTCATCCCCTCCACAAATCCTGTTCAAGGTTGCAGGGAATCGCTTACGGGCGAAAATACATTCCCTCGCGCGCTCGGGATTTTCGCCCTCCAGCCCGTCATCCCCTCGAGAACTATCCTGAACGAATCTGTAGGAATCCCTTCCGCATGCGGATTTGTTTCCTCGCGCGCTCGGAATCCGCACGCTCCAGCCTGCTTATACATACTCCTCAAGCACCCGCTGCGCCGAGACGACCGTGGCGAATTCATCGCGCAACGCCGCAACATTGTAGAGGTGCAGCATTTCCGGAGAAAGAAAATCGCCGACACCATCAGAAAGCGCAAAGGTTACACAGGCATCCTCAACAAGAACCACATGAAAACCATAATTTGCCGCCATCCGCACAGTGGTAGACACACAATGCGGTAGCGTACAACCCATCACCGTGAGCCGATCAATCCCTCGTTCACGCAGATAGGCAAGCAGATTCGTACCAATAAACGCACTATTCACATTCTTGGTAAATACCCTCTCCCCCGCATGAGGCTCAAACCCGGACTGAAACCTAATATTTTCCTCATCGTAAAAGAAAGAGCTCGGGTCCGTTCCCCGATGCTGAATATGGATTATTTCCCGCCCTGAACGGCGGAAAGCCTCCATAATCTTCTGCATCTTCTCTTCCGCACCGTCATTATTTCTAGCCGGTAGCTGCGGATGCAGAAAACCCCTCTGAACATCCACCACCATTAGAGCCTCAGCCATTGTTCTTCTCCTCCTGTGGCTACTTCTGGCAGCCGGGGCACCAGTAGAGTTTGCGGCCGGCGATTTCTTCCACGCGGATGGTCGTTCCACAGCGGCGGCAGGGCTCGCCGTGATGCATGTACACGTAGTTGGCGTGGTCGGGCCAGGCTTCGGTTTCGGGTACGCCGGGGCGGTCTTCGGGTTCGGTGGTGATGATGCGACCCACGCGCACGCCAATAATG
>ERZ772911.52-NODE-52-length-15499-cov-3.11603_pt1 | contig 15499 bp, 10 predicted proteins | sample MGYA00512120_ERZ772911 | MGnify/ENA primary metagenome ERZ772911 (study PRJEB29015, sample SAMEA2738044) | human oral metagenome | biome: human oral; feature: human-associated habitat; material: saliva | place: China | collected 2233 ...
TCCACCCGCTGCCCACCCACGGCGGCTACATGGACTCGCACGTGTACAAAAAGGCGTCCTTCCGCCTGCCGGCGCTGTCGAACATTGCGGTGTTGCGTTTCAACACTCGCGGTACCTCCTCGATTCGCGGCACCAGCGAAGGCGTCTTTGACGGCGGCTTTGCCGAGAAGAAGGACTTCGACGCAATCCTGAAATTCGTACGCGAGCGCGCCCTGCCGAACCCCTGGCTGGTCGGCTGGTCCTTCGGCACCGAACTGGTGCTCAAGTACGCGCCCGAATACGCGAACGAGTTCACCGGCGCTATTCTGCTCTCCCCGCCGCTGCACCGCGTGCACCCGGCTGAGCTGGACGAGTGGAACAAGATCTCGAACCCGCTGTACGCGCTGGTGCCCGAGCACGACGACTACCTGCAGCCTCCGGCGGCGCGTGAGCGTTTCGCGGCTGTACCGCGCACTCAGGTGATTCCCTTTGAGGGATGCAAGCACCTGTGGGTGGGCGAAAAGTCCGTGCAGCAGGTCCTGAACACCGTAGTCAGCATCGTGACCGGTGTACCTACCGAACTGCCCACCGAGTACAGCGGCCCGGTGGCAGAAGAAATCACTGAGCTCTAAAGGCTCTGTGTAAAAGCATCAAGGCGGCGGCTTTGGATAGAACATCCAAAGCCGCCGCCTTTTGTCTTATATGCAATGCCTGCTCGGTGGAAGAGCAACGAGCGCGTAGAGAACCTAGAAATGACTGCAGTTGGGAAGTGACTACAGCTGGGAGGTGACTACAGCTGGTCTTGGCGAGGAATGAACACCTCACGCACCAGAATCAGCATAGAAGCTGCCACCGGAATAGCAATCAGCGCACCCAGCACGCCCCAGAGCGCGCCACCGGCAGCCACCGAAATAATCGCAACACCGGCAGGAACCGAGACAGCGCGAGCCATAATACGCGGAGAAATCAGGTACGCCTCCACCTGCAAGTACAGGAAGTACGCCACCGAAAACCACAGCGCCAGACTCCAGTCCTGAGTCAGCAGAATCAGCGAGGTCAAAATCAGCGCAATCACGCCACCAACCAGCGGAATGAACGCCAGAATCATAACGACCAAAGCCATCAACTGCGGGAAGCTAAAGCCCAAGAACAACATTATGAAGAATGCGAAGAGGGCGTTCAGAATGGCTACCATCGCCTGGCCCATCACGTAGTTACCCACCGACTCAGTAATCTTGTCGGTAATGTACTTGACGCGCACACGCTTAGACGCCGGCGCCAAACGCACACCCCACGCCTTAATCGTGTCCATCGATGTGAGGAAGTACAGGGACAGGAACAGCACAATAATCACGCCGGTCACGCTCTGCGCCAGGGTAGAACCCGCAGAAACCAGGCTCGACATGAAGCTATTGACCTGCGACGAAGAGAACGTCGACTCCAAGAACTTCGGGACGTTCTCATTCACCCAGGTGCTGATGTTAAAACGCTGATCAAGCTCGTGATACCAATCAGAATCAATCGTGTTCTGATAAATACCCGGCGCGTACTGAACAAACTTAGACGCCTGCTCGCTAATGACCGGGCCAATCGACATCACCAGGCCGGTCACAGCGCCTGCAAAACCAGCAAGCACAGCAATCACGCCGATACCGCGCTTAATGCCCCAAGACTCCAGGCGGCGCACAATCGGATCCAGACCCAGAGCAATGAAAATAGCGCCGGTCACCCAACCCACCAGGGCACCCACATTGTTGAAAATGTAGTAGGCGAAGAGCGCCAGACCCACGCCCACGGTCATGAGGAAACCAAAAGCGACCGGGTTATGCATCATCGAGGTCTTGCCGTTGCCGACCACCTTCGGTGCGGGAGGCGCATCCTCAGAAGCGGAGGGGACCACCGGAATGGTATCTGTAGGAGGCATGGACGCGCGGCGGCGCTTGGAACGCACCTGGCTAATGCTCTCGGTTATCTCGCTGAAGGTCTCCGTTATCTGGTCGGTGAGGGATTCCTTCTTGCGTGGCTCGTCGGACGATGTTGTCTCTTCGTGAGCTGCTGAGGCTTTCTTCTCGCTCATGCTCTTCCTTTCCGGAACATTTCCGGGTATTTTTTCTCTACTGTGCCATTCTACCGGCTGGTTTACTTTGTTACGGCGTCATCGGTGAACGCTAGAGATAGGGGAGCGCAAGTGGGAGAGGTATCTGCGCGCTGTTTAAGGATTAGCCTAAGCGCTAGTCCCGGCATGAGCTCAGAGCGTAGGCGGCAGGGAACGCGCGCTCGCAACGGCGCGTTGTGGGGATAATAGAGGAAGGAACGCGTGAAGGATTTAGCCCGCACGCAAGAATAGGTACAGAACGTAAAGGAGCCCAGGATGAGCATTATTTTTGATCCGGCAGACCGCGGCGCATCCCAGAACGCGGCACAGGGTGGCGCAGCACAGAACGGTGCAGCGCAGGAGATTCCCGCCTCCGTACGCAACGCCATGGAACTGAACCCCAACGCGGTACAGAACGCAACGGCACAGTCTGCTGGCGCACAGGGTGGCGAGCAGACCCCCTCTGCTCCCACCTGGCGCTACGAGGTCAACACCCCCGAAGAGTTCCAGAAGTTCGTGCAGCTCTCCAGCCAGGGTGCCGTGATTTTTGCGCTCTACGCGCCGCACTCACCCTCCTCCCTGCAGATGCTCGAAGGCGTGCAGAAGCTCGTCGACTCCGCAGCAGGCACCATGATTTGCGCCGCCGTGGATGTCACCAAGCTCCCCGAAGCAGCCCAGGCATTCGGCGTGAGCGGTGTGCCCGCGGGCGTTGCCGTTCTGGCGGGTCGCCCGGCACCGATTTACACCGGCCCGGTCAGCGCAGAAGACCTCGGCGATGTGCTCTCCCAGGTTCTGCAGCTCGCGGCACAGTACCAGCTGCCCGGCGGCTTCGACCCGGTCGTTCCCGAAGACGAAAAGCCCCTGCCGCCCCTGCACGCAGAAGCCGTCGCCGCCCTCGACCGCGGCGACCTGGAGGGTGCCCGTGCCGCATACCGCAAGGCAATCACCGAGAACCCCGGCGATAAGGAAGCGAAGCTCGGCCTGGAACAGGTTGAACTGCTCGCCCGCGTGAAGGACCTGGACATGGCAACCGAACGTGCGGCGGCCGCGGCAGACCCCATGAACATTGACGCGGCATTCAATGTAGCCGACCTGGACCTGGTGGGCGGTCACGTGGAGGATGCATACAACCGTCTGCTGCGCCTGTTCAGCGCTGTTGGTCCCGACGATAAGGCGCGCGTTCGCGAGCGCCTCGTGCAGCTCTTCGACGTGGTGGGTGCATCTGACCCGCGCACCGTCAAGGCGCGTGCGGCACTGACCATGGCGCTGTTCTAAAAGACGCTGTCTTTAGGGAAGCGTCATGAGCCGGTCTAACCGGCTGAAACTTTGAATCTGGAACTTTGAATCTGGAGTTTTGAATACCGACGGGCTATCGTCTACCCACGCACTCGGGCTGTGGGGTAGGCGGTAGCCCGTTCTGTGTTTGTGGTTTTGAGGTGGGGGAGAGCAGAAACCCTAACCTGTCTGATAGCGCGCCAGGACGCTACGCATAGCACCCGGGAATGTCCATATTATGCGTTGTGAGTACTTAATAATGCAGGTTTCATCACCAAACCTGCTAGACCTCATGGGGGGGGTGGTAGGGTGAAAATATGAACACTAGTCACTTTCCCCAGGACCCGAACCCGCAAGAACCAGGTTCACCGCAGAACCCGGTACAAGAGACCGCAATAGAGGCAGTACCCGCCGCGGCAACACCCCAGGCTGTAACCCCAGAAGCCGCAAACCGCGAGCCTGCAGCTCCGGAAGCTGTCGTTCCCGCGTCGGTAGCACCGCAGCTACCCGTCACCCCGCAGACCGCACCTGCGGCTGGCGCTCGCCCCGCCATCGAAATCCGCGGCCTCACCAAGGCATTCGGTCAGAAGGTCGCCGTCGACCGCATCAATCTCGACATCCCCTCCGGATCGTTCTACGGGCTGGTCGGCCGCAACGGCGCCGGTAAAACCACCACCATCTCCATGGTCACCGGCATGCTCAAGCCCAACGAAGGCACCGCATACGTGCGAGGCATCGACATGTGGGCCGACCCGCTCAAAGCCAAAGCACACCTGGGTGTGCTGCCCGACGGCGTGCACCTCTTCGACAAGCTCACCGGTGAGCAGCTCATCACCTACTCCGGCTACCTGCACGGAATCGATAAGGAAACCGTTGCCTCCCGCGTCAAGGACCTGCTCGCCGCAATGGACCTGACCGACGCTGCAGGCCGTGCCGTTGCCGACTACTCCGCCGGTATGACCAAGAAGATCGCGCTCGCCGCCGCTCTCGTTCACGCGCCCTCCGTGCTGATTCTGGATGAGCCCTTCGAAGCGGTCGACCCGGTTTCTGCCGCCAATATTCAGGACATTCTGCGTGGCTTCGTTGCCTCCGGCGGTACCGTCATTATCTCCTCGCACGTGATGGACCTCGTCCAGCGCCTGTGCGACCACGTAGCCGTCATGGACTCCGGCCGTATTCTCGCTGCCGGAACGGTCGACGAAGTACGCGCCGGCATGAGCCTTGAAGAACGATTCGTGCAGCTGGTCGGCGGCCGCACCTCCTCGGAAGGATTGTCATGGTTGGGCACCTCGTCTCACTAAAGTGGCAGTATGTGCTCGCTTCCTTCCGCCGTAGCATCTGGGCACTCATCGGCCTGATTTTTGCGGCTCTCTACGCGGGCGGTATGCTCTTCGGCCTCGGCTCCGCATACGTTATCGCTAACTCGAAGGTCCCCGAATACGGTCAGCTCGGAACCCTCCTTGTAGGCACCGTTGTGGCGCTCGCCTGGGCTATCGTCCCCATCTTCTTCAGCGGTCTGGACGGCACCCTGGATGAGAGCCGATTCGTGCTCTTCCCCATCAAGCCCTCCACCCTGCAGAAGGGACAGTTCTTCGGCGGGTTCGTGGGTATCCCCGGCATCGCGAGCATCATTGCCGTGCTACTGGGTGCTATCGCGTTTATATCGCAGCCGCTCGCGCTGGTCGTGTACCTCATCTGCTGCGTGCTCGGCCTTGCCAACCTCATGGTGTGGGCGCGCCTTGCCAACCGCCTGGGCATGGTGCTGAACGATAACCCGCGCATCGCCAACACCCTGATGATTGTTGCCGCGCTACTGATGATGAGTGCCGGCTTTATCTTCGGCGGCACAATGATTTACCTGACCAATCATTGGGAAGAAGTGCTGCCCTACCTGCCGTGGCTCAGCGTGACCCCCTTCGGTTCCGCGTTTGCGGTGCCCTACTTTATGGCGACCGGCAATATGGTCGCCGCCCTTGGTTGCCTGGCTCTGACCCTCGTCTACCTGGTTGGTGGATGGTGGCTGTGGGGTAAGAACCTCGCACGCTCCATGGCGAATGTGGGCGGTAGCGCCCACCACGCCAGCGCAGCTGAAGTCGCCGCAGGTGATTTGGGCCTGTTCGCTCGCTTCCCCGCAACCCCGCGCGGCGTCGTAGCGGCACGAACCCTGCACTCATTCCTGAAAGACAACCGTCTGCAGATGCTGACCGCAAGCACCGCCATGATTTACCTGATGCTGACAGTGGCCATGCCGCTGTTCCTGAGCTCTGTAGGGTCCGCTGAAACTCAGGTCAATTTTTTTAACGGCGTTAATGCGGCGGAAGCTTACAAGATTGTCGACAGCGGCGGGATACATCTCTTCGGATTCTGGATGTACTTCTGCACCATCTTCACCGGCTACTACATGTGCTACCTCGTCTCCTACGACAACACCGCATTCAGCCTGCACGTGCTCTCCCCGCTACGCGGTATTGACGACCGCATCGGTCGTCTCTGGGGGTACAGCATCCTGACTCTTCCGGTCGTGGTGGTGATGGTGTTTGTTGCCTGTGTAGCAAACGGGCACCTGGAGCTCTTCCCGATTGTGCTGATGCACCAGCTGGGCGTGTTCGCCGCAGCGGCTGGCATGGGATGCGTGATGGATACCTTCATTAGTCCGCCCGTGGCGCCTCCCGGTGCTAACCCGTTCAAGAATCCAAAGAACACTGACGGCTTCGCTAAACAGCTGCTGCTGATGCTCACCATTCTTTTGGTGATGCTCAGCGCCCTACCTGGTGGCATCTCCGTTATCGTGTTTATGATCGTCACGCAGGATATGCTGACCCTCGTCTACGGTGGCTTGATTCAGCTGCTGATTGGTGCCGTACTGCTCGTGGGCGGCGTGGCGTGGGGCGGTCACCGCTACGACAAGGTCAGCTCCAAGATGCTGGAACGTGTGGCACGCTTCCAGGCGAACTAACAAGAGTCGAAGCTCCAGCACATCAGGAATAAACGAGAAGGGGTCCGTGTTAGGTACTAAGCCTGGCGCGGAACCCCTTTTCTGCGCTTCTGTGCCACCCAAACGTCTAACCCCGAACTTCTGACGGAAAGAAGCTCACCGCAACACCTAAGAGTCTAAGGCTGAGCTGTGGTCTGCCTCCATATTGACCGCCCCTGGGCTCAGCACCACGCAACAGCTACTAAAATAGAGAAGGCGTCGAGCACCCAACCGTGCAGCGGCACCCCTCACCCTATGTATCCCACCTCATCATCAAGGAGAAACATGAGCTCGATCGAAGGCATCGAAGACCCCTTTGGCCCCGGAACCGCAGGCGGCACCGCCCTGCTCGAACGCGAAGAAACCCAGCTTTCTGAGCCCGGCGACCACGAGCGCTTCTCCCACTATGTACGCAAGGAAAAGATCCTCGAATCGGCGCTGACCGGTGAACCCGTACGCGCCCTCTGCGGCAAAATGTGGGTACCCGGCCGTGACCCGCAGAAGTTCCCGGTCTGCCCCCAGTGCAAGGAAATCTACGAAGGCCTCGCACCCGGTAACGACGGCGACAACGGCTCCGGCGAATAATACGCGCCAAGCAAGACACCTCAGACAATACGACTGAAATAACTACATCTGAATAACACGCAGCAGCCAGACTCAACGGCCCAACACCGCCCATGAGACGTTGCTGACTAGCACCAAATTCTTGCACCACAGCCCGGCCCAACCCGCGGATGTGGTGCTAGAATTTAACCTCGCTGTGCCCAGATCGCCAGACGCCCACCGCCTCCAAACGGGGCAGACGCGCCTACGCTGAATCGGCGGAAGGAACCAGCAGAGGCAGACGAGGAAGAAGGAGAGAATGAGCGCACCCGCAGAGGAACCCACACTATTCGACAGTATGGTGAAGCCGAAGCTCTCCCCGGCATACCCCGACCGCGCCCCCTGGGGCACCTCCGTCAGCCTGCGCGCCTGGCAGGCAGAAGCCATGCAGAAGTACTTCGAAACCAACCCCCGCGACTTCATGGCAGTCGCAACCCCCGGCGCGGGTAAAACCACCTTCGCGCTCACCCTCGCCAAGGAACTATTCAACCGCGGCACGGTCCGCCAGCTCATTGTCGTGGCGCCGACCGACCACCTGAAAAAACAGTGGGCAGACGCCGCCGCGAAGGTCGGTATTCCCATTGACCCGAACTTCAAGAACGCGGACGTGACCATCAGCCGCCACTATAAGGGTGTGGCGCTGACCTACGCGCAGGTGGCGAATAAGCCGCAGCTGCACGCCCGCAACACCGAGGCGACGAAAACCCTCGTGATTTTTGACGAGATTCACCACGCCGGTGATTCCCTTTCCTGGGGTGACGGCCTGCGTGAAGCGTTCGACGACGCGACCCGCCGCGTGGCGCTGACCGGTACCCCGTTCCGCTCGGATACCTCCCCGATTCCGTTCGTCACCTACGAGGTCGACAATGACGGTATCCGCCGTTCCAAGGCAGATTACTCCTACGGTTACGGCCCCGCGCTGAAGGACCACGTGGTGCGCCCGGTCATCTTCATGGCGTACTCGGGCCAGATGCGTTGGCGCACCTCCGCCGGTGAGGAAATGGCGGCAAACCTCGGCGAAGGCTTCACCAAGGACATCACCTCCCAGGCGTGGCGAACCGCCCTCGACCCCAACGGCGAATGGATTCCGACCGTGCTCGCGGCAGCCGACAAGCGCCTGACCGAGGTGCGCCGCACCGTGCCCGACGCCGGCGCGCTCGTCATCGCCACCGACCACGCGGACGCCAAAGCCTACGCAGAACAGCTCCAGAAAATCACCGGCGAATACCCCGCCGTGATTCTCTCTGACGACCGTGAAGCCTCCGCAAAAATCGACGAATTCCGTGAAGGCATGCAGCGCTGGATGGTCGCCGTGCGCATGGTGTCCGAAGGTGTGGACGTGCCCCGCCTCGCCGTGGGCGTGTACGCCACCAGTACCAGCACCCCGCTGTTCTTCGCTCAGGCGATTGGCCGTTTCGTGCGTGCCCGCAAGCGCGGCGAAACCGCCTCCGTGTTCCTGCCGTCCGTGCCGCAGCTGATGATGCTCGCCAACGACATGGAAGTAGAACGTGACCACGCCCTCGACCGCGGCGCACCCCAGGAAATCGACCCCATGGTTGAGGGCCTGGACGACCACCTGCTCGAAGAAGCAAACCGCGAGGAGCGCGCCTCCGAGCAGCTGGCACGCGGTAAGTTCGAGGCGCTCGGCTCCGAGGCGTCCTTCCACGGTGTGCTGTTCGACGGTGCCGAGTTCGCCTCCGGCAACCTTGCCGTGGGTAGCGAGGAGGAGCAGGACTTTTTGGGTATTCCGGGTCTGCTGGATGCCGAACAGGTCGGTACGCTGTTGCGAGCGCATCAGCGTGAACACGCGGCACGCCGCCCGGCGACTGCGGCACCTTCGGTGGCGGATCACCGCCAGTTGAAGGCGCTGCGTAATAAGCTGGCGAAGAATGTGGCGGCATGGTCGATTCGTTCGGGTCAGCCGCACGGCGTGATTCATAATGAGCTGCGTAAGATTTGTGGCGGCCCGGCGGTCGCGCAGGCTTCTGCAGAGCAGATTCAGGCGCGTATCGATAAGCTGTCGGACTGGTTCGTGGGCCGACGCTAGAACGTGAATAGAACGTAGGGAAAAGCCCCGCGAGTGTGTGTGCTCGCGGGGCTTTTCGCGTGCTCTGAACTCATGAAATAGGCTGCCGGACAGGCGCAAAGCGGATATAAAACTGATTCGACGTGCTGTTTTATGACCTGTTGGGGGTGTCTCTAAAACCTGATTCATGTACTCTATTGGTGGAAGCCCCCTCCCGAACCTGGCATGGTCACCATTACCGGAGGGTCTCCATCAGAAACACCATGTAGCCGCTATTCTGCCGTGCCGAGTGCGAGAAATGGGCTAGAAGAACGGTTGCACTAATCATTGAAGGACAGTGATGTCTCATATTTCTCGCCGTAAGGTCGTGAAGGGTGCCGCCTGGGCAACGCCTGTGATTGCGGCTTCTTCAGTCGTGCCAGCTTACGCTGCGTCTCCTGAATGCACTACCTTTTCAGATACGCCTTTTATCTCTATCAACGGCAACGTCAATCGTCGTATGGCAGAGCAGGAATACGTTCACCGCCGCTACTCAGGTGTAAAGCTCCGATTTGAGTTGACTGGCGGCGCTGGGGCTACACTTCGCGGCAAGAGTACGCGAGGGGGATCGGGTGCAAAAGTGACTGGAATCATTGAGCTTGACACTCCATCCGTTGTCGAAGTTGTCGCCGGTGGCGGTGGCATGGTTGGAGTCCGTGGTTATGGGCATGGTAAAGACGAGGATTACAGCGAATATCGAATTGATGGTCTTGAAGGTGCGGAAGGCTTCGGAGACGGAGGTAGCGTTCCCAGCGTAAGAATTCCTCAAGATATTATGCGTGAGGTTGAATCCCGCTGGGCAGAGGCTGATCAGTGGGATAGTCGTTACAATCCTCAGCTACCCATGGACGAACTTCATGGTTGCCCTGGCGGCGGTTCGTCCGCCCTTCTCGTCAATGGGGAGGTCATCGCGGTTGCAGGTGGCGGTGGAGGCGGAGCTTTCATCGCGAAAACGTATACCACTCCACCTAACGTGCACCATTTCCCCGGTACTGTAAATGTTCGTATGATTGGTCCGGAAGATCTCACGAGTGGTCCTTCATATAGCGCGGGTGGATCAGCTGAACGAGCACATGGGGATGATGCCACGGCCGGTCGTATGTACTACGCTCAGGACTCGCGTATTCACCTAAATGTTGAAGGCGGTAAGGGCGGAGGCAACGGCATCGGTGGTGCCGGTGGCATCAAACCCACGGTGTTGAAGGGCACCCCTAACAGGGTCTTTAGCTTTAGCAGTCAGAATAACCAGGTCATTTATAGTTCTTCGACTGCAGGCAATCCTGGTACCGGTGGACTACAAGGCAAAGGTGGGGATGGCGTAGTTTCTATAAGCTACCAGCTTGATAACAACGAACCAGAAGACAGATACCAGAAGAGTAACTTGGAAGTTATTGAAACCCCCGATGGTGACCGATATGAGATTGGGTACGAGGACGTAGCCCCCTACTTTAATGGTGCCCAAATTATTGTGTCTGGCGGTGGTGGCGGTGGCTACGGCGGTGGCGGCTCCGGTGCCGCCCTCTCACAGTCATGCATTACGATTGCCCAGAAATGGAATAACAATCCGAAGGGTATTCGACAGAGTGTGGGATATACGTTGATAGCTGGTGCTGGAGGCGCTGGTGGGTCCTACCTTGCCCCAAACGTTATAGAAGGGGAAATTTCCAGCGCTAACAACGACCATGATGGATCTCTGTACGCAGCTGAGGGTAGCGCGGAGGTATACCTCTGCGATCTTGGTTGGTAGTAATTTAGACGTCCATAACGTTGTAGTCTTTGTTTGATACGAAGCCCCGCGAGTGTGTATGCGCTCGCGGGGCTTCTGTATGCATAAAATGCAAAAATGTTGGGTCTGAGGCGCGATAATCATGGCAGAGCGGAGATGGAACGTGTAGCCTAGTGAGGGTAAGTTCTTTAGAAAACACGGCATGGTCGCCGGGCTCAGGGAACTTTCCAATGATGCGCAGCATGTAGGTCTATGCTGGGTCATCAAAACTTTAAGAAACACCATGCAACCAACCCTAGGACGGCGTGCACCCGGATAGTGCGCAGTGGGACGGTTGCACCAACCTTTGAAGGACAGTGATGTCTCATATTTCTCGTCGCAGGATGGTGAAGGGTGCCGCCTGGGCAACTCCCGTGATTGCGGCTTCTTCAGTAGTGCCGGTTTTCGCCTCTTCTGTGGACTGTACTTTTGCAGAGAACGCGTATGTTTCTGCTCGAGGAATGAACCATTTTGAACGAGCAGAGAAAGAATTTACTATTCCAGAAGGCACCCATAAGCTACGTTTTGAGCTGATCGGTGGTGCAGGTGGGACCTACGACACCAATCTTCCTGGTGGATCCGGCGCTAAAGTTAGCGGAATCGTTGAAGTGAAACCCCATCAGACCGTCAAAATTATTGCAGGCGGTGAAGGCCGTTATGAACCTCAACCTTATCCTGTAGGCGAGGGATACCGACTCGGTCCTGCAAAGGGCGGATACGGATTTGGTGACGGAGGGTCAATCCCCGAGGTGAAAATTCCCAAAGAGGTTCTAAATAATGTTTATGAGCGCTGGATTTGGGGAAGCTATTGGGACAATGGTCCACTTCCTCAACCGATGCCGATGGAAGAAATCTATGGATGCTCTGGTGGCGGGTCCTCAGCACTGTTGATTGACGGTGAGGTCATTGCTGTTGCTGGTGGCGGTGGTGGAGCGGCTAATGTTGGCAAACCATACACTGCAAAGCCCTATAGGCGCCATTTCCCAGGCATTGTGGATGTTCGTATGACTGGGCCCGAGCACCCGACCCACGCGCCCGTATACAGCGCAGCTGGTGTTGCTGGTGGGGCTCGTGGCGGTGACGCCACCGAAGCCCACGAATACTATGCCCAGGATGTGAGCCTTGAACTGACTGTTGAAGGCGGTAAAGGTGGCGGTGGGGGTATTGGTGGTGCCGGTGGTACTAAGCCCAGTGTCCCGACTGGTAATCATTCCGGAATCCTGAGCTTTGACAGCCAGAATAATCAGATTATCTATAGTTCCTTGACCGCTGGTAATCCCGGCACTGATGGTCTGAACGGTAAGGGTGGCGATGGCGTAATGTCCATGAGCTACCAATTGGACAATAATAAGGCATGGTGGCGTCAGGACGACGTAGAAGTTCTTGAATTCCCCAATGGAACCCGAGAAGAAATCGGCTACTACGATGTAGCGCCCTTCTTCAATGGTGCACAGATTATGGTATCCGGTGGCGGTGGTGGCGGCTACGGTGGTGGCGGCTCTGGTGCGGCGCTCTCGCAGTCATCTATCACGATTGCCCAGAAGTGGAATAACAACCCGAAGGGTATTCGCCAGAGCATCAGCTATGTGCAGATGGCAGGCTCTGGTGGTGCGGGTGGTTCCTACCTGGCGCCGCAGGTGATGGAAGGGGAGATGTCAGTGGCTTTCAATAATGGACATATCTTGGCATGGGGTTCTTATGAAGGTGAAGTATCCGTGTATCTCTGCCAGACCGGAAAGTAATTTGATATTGCCTTGTGTATGTTGAACTAGCTACTACCGGTAGCAGTTCTTGGCTTGAAGCCCCGCGAGTGTGTATGCGCTCGCGGGGCTTTTGCGTGCCCGTAATATTTGGTCGCATAAGCAGAGATGACCCTCAACTAGAGCCTTATACCTGTAGGGTAGAAGAGGAGGTAACATCCGGCGCTGAACACACGGTTCGGTGTAGACTCCTCCCCGCTCTTAGACACCGGCCAGAATGAATAAAAGGGCAGTGCTGAGTGCATGAGCGGTGCACATATAGAGAAACACCAGGTCACCGTTTCCCAACCACGCACACCTGAAGCACCACATTTTCCGCTTCACAGCTGAGGCGGTAGCGTAGCACCTGATGAGCCCCGCCTCCGGGGAAGCATCAGCCCGGCACAGTCTGCCGCCCCGCGCGCGGTAGGGGAGCGAGCACCTGAACTAACCACACCGAAGGACACTGATGTCTACTCATATTTCTCGCCGCAGGGTCGTTGCGGGTGCCGCGTGGGCCGCCCCCGTCATCGCCACCTCGGCTGCTGTTCCCGCGTTCGCTGCATCCATGGACTGCGTCTTTGCTGACAGTCCCCACAAGTTCTTGAGGGGATATAGTGACTATCGTGTAGAAGAGGAATTCACCGTCCCCGCTAACGTGCATAGGATCCGCTTCGATATTTTTGGTGGTGGCGGAGTCAGCGACACCGGCCACGAAAGCGGCTCGGGTGCCCGCGCGATTGGAATCGTTGAAGTGAAGCCGGGACAGACGGTTCGTATCATTGCGGGCGGCGGTTCTGGGGGAAACTACCACCGCCGGGGCAGGCTTACGACTGACGGGCCCGGACGAGGCGGGCGTGGCTACGGCGACGGCGGCGACGCACCCCGATTCACCATGCCTGCCGAAGTGGTGGCTGAAGTGACCAAACGCTACCCGGGCGCCCTCAACTGGAGGGAACTTAAAAGGGGTCCCAAGGGTACCGTTGAGGTTTATGGACACCCCGGAGGCGGCGCCTCGGCACTACTGATTGACGGCGAAGTCATCGCTGTTGCAGGCGGTGGTGGTGGCGGTGGCGTCACGTACTCCTACACCTCAGCGCCTCATGCTAAGCATTTCCCCGCTGTTCTTGATGCGAGCGTGACGAATTTTTACCACCCGACTAATCCGCCCATTCGCAGCTTTGCGGGTAGCGGTTTGAGCACTCGCGGTGGAGATGCCACCACGGGCACCCAGTTCTACACCCACAGCCTGAACACTAAGGTATCTGTTGACGGCGGTAAGGGTGGAAACAATGGCGCCGGTGGAGCGGGTGGTGCTAAGCCCGAGGTGCCGACTGGTAGCCCCAACCATATCTTTAGCTACGACAGCCAGAATAACCAGGTGCTGTACAGCTCTTCGACCGCAGGTAACGCGGGCGGCTCCGGCTTTAAGGCTAAGGGTGGTAACGGTGCTGTCGCTTATAGCTACCAGCTCGACAATAACGACCCGAAGAACCTTGAAGTGCTGACCCTGCCCGGCGGCGAGCGCATCGAATTCTCTGCTGAGGAGATTGCCGCAGAGTTCAACGGCTACCAGTTCGCAATGTCCGGAGGCGGTGGCGGCGGCTACGGTGGTGGCGGTTCGGGTGCTGCACTGGCGCTGTCTGCTATTACGACCATTCAGAAGTGGAATAACAACCCTGATGGTATTCGCCAGAGCGTGAGCTACCTGCAGTTCTCCGGTGCCGGTGGTGCGGGTGGTTCGTACCTGTCGCCGCGCGTTATTGAGGGTGAAATCTCTAACTCTATGAACGCGATGAGGACCGGCATTAACGTCCATGATGGCGAGGCCAAGGTGTACCTCTGCGAGACTAAGGGTTAGTCTAACGACCTCTCAAGATTGAGGGGTAGAAGCCCGCGAGTGTATGCGCTCGCGGGCTTTTTCGCGCCCGGAAATGCCTGGGTGAGCGAGGTCATAGCGAAGGTCCGCTTTAAGTAAGCGGCTCGGCTGACTAAGTGGCCTCGGCTATTCGGGGGGTATTACACGATGAGTCGTGGGCACGCTAAGTCATCGGTACAGCAAGAGGCGGGGAGCCCGGGCTCCCCGCCTCTGTCTATTCAAGGTCGAGGTTAGAGAACCTCAACCACCTCGACGCCCTCATCTTCAAGCTCGGCAACCACGTCGTCGAGCTTGTCCTCGTGCACGGGCGCGGTCAGGTCAAGCAGCACGCGAGTCTCGTAGCCTGCATCAACCGCATCGCGAGCGGTTGCTGCCACGCAATAATCGGTGGCGATACCAACAACATCGACGAACTCGATGCCGCGCTCATCCAGCCACTCCGACAGCGGAGTCTGCGGGCCGTCCTCGGACGCATCCACGCCGGGCTCATGCTCGCCGGTCGCGACCTCATCCTCGGGTGCCAGAAGACCCTCAAAGCCCGAGTATGCTGCTTCGAAGCGGCCCTTACGGAAGTACGCCTCAATGTAGTCGGTGTCCAGGTTCTCGTGAATCTGCGCGCCTTCGCTCTTGGCGACGCAGTGCACCGGCCAGGAGTCAACATAGTCGGGGGTGTCGGAGAAGTGCGAACCCGGGTCAATGTGCCAGTCCTGGGTGGCAACAATCGCGTCGTAGCGGTGGTGGTTGTTCTCCACGTATTCGCTAATCAGCGCGGCAACGTCCGCACCGCGCTTGGTGGCGAGGGTGCCGCCGGCGCAGAAATCGTTCTGCACGTCAACAATAATCAGTGCCTTAGACATGTCTGTCCTTTACAAGTAGGAATGAGTTTTCACTCTGATTCGCCGAGTGAAATTCGCCGAGTGAAAACAGTATCTCAGAAGGGTGGTTTAGATGAACTCGGTCGGAATGATCGGCTCACCCTCCGAGAGGCGGCGGGCAGCTTCGGGAAGCTCAGCCAGGGAGGCGGCGTGGCGGGCGGTTGCGCGGCGCACACCTTCCTCACCGGTGAAGCCGGGGAGCAGTTCGCCGTTGCGTACGAAGTCCACCATGAGCGGGCGGGTGTCCTCA
>ERZ772911.54-NODE-54-length-15122-cov-3.04002_pt1 | contig 15122 bp, 12 predicted proteins | sample MGYA00512120_ERZ772911 | MGnify/ENA primary metagenome ERZ772911 (study PRJEB29015, sample SAMEA2738044) | human oral metagenome | biome: human oral; feature: human-associated habitat; material: saliva | place: China | collected 2233 ...
CCGTCTTCACACCCAGGCCGGTGCGGAACACCGACTCCAACATGTAGGTGGAGGTGGTCTTACCGTTCGTACCGGTCACCGCGTAACGGTGGGTAGCGGGGAACGAAGCCGAACCATAAATCAGCGCAGCCAACGGACCAACGTACTCGCGCAGGTTCTCAGTCACCAGGAGCGGCACCGGCGCCTCACCCAGCAACTGCGCACCGGCAGCATCCGTCAAAATAGCGGAAGCGCCCAGCTTCAACGCGGCCTCAGCAAACTGCGCGCCGTGCACCTTCGCACCGGGCAGAGCCACGTACAGGTCCTGCGGGCGCACGCCTCGGGAGTCCATGCTGATACCGGTAACCTCAACAGATTCACCGGACTCAGAGCCCTGAACGCCGCTAGCCGGCTGGGAACTCACCTGAGCACCCAAGCCCTGCAGATATTCGCGAAGGTGCGCCAAACTCACCGGGCGCACAGAATTCGGGCGCAGAGTCTGAGCGTCGCCGCCCAGCAGGTTCTGGCCGGGTGCGTGAGATGCGGTATCCATCGTCCTTCTTTCCTCCCCGCTATCAGAAGCGGTGAGCTCTGTATGGTCAATGCGCTCAAGGCACACAGGGTCATTCAATATTCTACGGTCTTTAGGCTTCGACAGGTGTTCAGTACCGGCGCTTCTTCATCACGAATCAGCTACCGGGCGCCTCTCCCCCGCTCGCCTTTAGCTCGTCTTATTGGGGCTGTCCTCAGCAAAAAGCGGAATCAACTCCGGTTCACCGGTAGAACGAGGCACATTATAGGTGTGCAGAGTCTTCTCCATAATTTTGGAGAACTCAGCCGTCGTACCGTTCGTACCCACGCTACCCTCAGGACGCTGCATGGTCACCGCCACCAAGAACTGCGGGTTCTCAATCGGCGCCACACCAATAAAGGACGTCGTGTTGCCGTCGTAGCCGCCCTTCTCACTCGGAGTTTCCGCAGTACCGGTCTTACCGCCCACGCGGTAGCCGGTCACCTTCGCGGGGCGGGCGTGCCCCTGCTCCACCACGTTCTCCATGAGGGTCAGGCAGGAGGCGGCAGTCTGCTCGCTCACCATCCGCTCACCGGGCTCCACGGCACGCTTATGTTCGGTACCGTCAGCGTCAATGATCGCGTCCACAATGCGCGGCTTCAGACGAACACCCTTATTGCCCAGCGCCTGGAAAATCATGGCGGTCTGCAAAGGAGTCTGCGCAACACCCTGACCGAACAGCACCGTGTACTGCTGACGGCCGTCCCAATCACGCCAATCAGCAATCAGGCCCTGCTCCTCGCCGGTCAACTCAATGCCGGTGAACTCACCAACACCATACTTCTTTAACCAGTTGTAGCGCTCTTCCTTGCTGAGCTTCTGACCGACCAGCACCGTACCGGTGTTCATCGAGTCAGTAATAATGCCCGAGAAAGTACGCCGCTGCGCCCCGTGATCAAACGCGTCCTTGAAGGTCTGGCCGTCAATCGTGAGGGTCGAGGGCACATCATACACGCTAGTCGGAGTCGTCAGGCCCTGCTCAATCAGCGCCGAAGACGTCAGCATCTTCTCGGTCGAACCGGGCTCCACGTTCTGCGAAATAGCGCGCGGAGTCATGTCCGCCGCATCCTCAATGGTTGCCGCACCCGGGTCCATCGTAGAGGAATCAGCAAGAGCCAAAATCGAGCCGTCACGCACATCCATAACAATGGCGGTACACCATTCAGCCTTCAGCTCCTCGGCGCGAGCACGTACCACCTGCTGCGCAAAATACTGCACATCACGGTTAATGGTTAGGCGAATATTCTTACCGTCCACCGCCAGGCGCTGCTCTTCCTTCGCTACGGGGATACGCACGCCATCAGCGCTAATCTCGTAGGTGCGCTCACCGGGGGTACCGGCAAGCTCCTTCTCGAAGACACGCTCAATGCCCACCGAGAAGTTACGGGACACCGTACCGCCCTTACCGTTACCGTCTGCCTCTTCAACAATGTTGTACTTACCGACCACGGAACCGCCCACACTACCGTTGGGGTACAGGCGCTGAGAGAACGCCTCACCGTAGATGAAGGGCGCACCCAGGGCATCAATCTTATTGAAAATCTCCGGGGTGATATTTGCTTTGATCACCGAGTACTTTGAGGTGCCGTCCAGCTTGGACTTGATGAACTCGTCGGTAATGCCCGGGTCAACGGTCTTGAGAATATCGACCATCTCGTACACCAGCTGGTTGGGGGTGACCTCAACCTTCTGGGTGCGATCCTCGTTGTAGCGTTTGAAGGTCGCCACGGCGCTCTGGTCAGCAGTCAGGTTATAACGCTGCACAGTACGCGCCATGACGTTGCCGTTGATATCGAGAATCTGACCGCGCACAGCAGGCAGCACCTGGGAGCGCAAACGCTTCTGACGGGACGCATTCGCCACCGCACCGGGATCAAAGCCCTGGCGGATAAACAGATTCGCACCAATGACGCCCAGAGCACAGGTGGCAGCGGCGCCGGCGACAAAGCCACGGCGGGTCAGGTCCGGCTGACCGGATGCCGATTCGTTCGCGTTCTTACGCGCGTCGGAGCTCATGCGGTGGTCCTTTCGCTGGTCTGGTCTATCGGTGATGCTACGCATCCTGTGGTCAATGTTGTTTATCGTGCGGGCTGGCTTGCCGCGGGGCTAGCGGCAGGGCTGGACTGCTGAGCGGCGCTCGGGGCGGCGGATGCAGCCGGGCTGGCAGGTGCGCTATTCGCCGGTGCAGGGTTAGCCTGCTGAGCTGAGTTAGTCTGCTGAGCCGGGTTAGCCTGCTGATTAGGGCTTGCCGAGGCGCTTGCAGGTGCCTTAGCCGCCGCGCCCGCCTGGCCGTGGCGCTGCTGAACGGACTTGTCCGCATCCACAATGCCCTTGGCGTAGCTTTCGTTCGAACCAGCCGCCGGCGGGGCAATCAGGTTCTCCTGCTTGCTTCCCTCAACGCCGGTCGGGCTTGCCACCGGGGCGGGGGTGCCCTCAATCGTGGAGGACTGCAGGTTCAGGGTCGCCTGCGAAGAGCTCACAAACATGCCCAGGGTGCTTGCACGAACTGCCAAATCCTGCGGGGCTTCCTTGAAGCCAATCTCCTGCTGCAGCGCCTGGTTCTCCTGCACGAGCTGCTGCTCCTGCGCACGCAAATCCACCATGTCGTACTGGCGGGTCACGATCAGCACATTCAACAGCAGGATAAAGACCAGGGTCAGCGGGATTGCCGCGAAGACAGCGAGCATGGTGGGCGGGCTGAGCTTACGAGCTCGGCGGCGCACCGTCGAGAGCGGGTGACGCGACTTCGGCTTCTCCTCGCGGGCCTCTTCTGTGCGAGCTGCCGTACGAACGCTCGAGGGCACGCGGCTCGCGTTCGTCGAGGTGCGCTTACCGCCGTGCGAAGCAGCAGTACTGGCGGGGCGGACCACAGGCTGGGCTGCGGTGACCGGCTCCAGACGCGCGGTACGGGTACGACCGGAGTGGGCGCGAGTGGAGGCGCGGCTCGCCCCGGTCGATGCGCCAGTAGAGGATGCGCGGGTAGAGCCAACGGCGCTGGGGGTACCGGCGGCAGGGCGCGAGGAACCGGCGCGTCGACTCCGCGGTGCGCCCTGGGTGCGGGTGGGGCGCTGGGATGCGTGCTGGGTGCTCACTCTTCTTCGCTTTCTGTCTTCTACTTGGCGGGGATGCGGGTCTTCTCGGCGGCGCGCAGCTTGGCGCTGGCGGCGCGGGAGTTCTGTTCGATTTCCTCGTCAGTAGGCGGTTCGGCGCCGCGGGTAATGATTTTGACGGTGGGCTTGTGCTCTTCAAGCTCTACCGGGAAGCCCTTGGGCGCCTTGGAGGTTGCCTCTGCGGTCAGTGCCCTCTTGACGATTTTGTCTTCGAGGCTGTGGTAGCTCATGGCGACGAATCGGCCGCCGAGGTTGAGCGCCTCCAAGGCTGCCGGTACGGCGCGTTCGAGGGCTTCCAGTTCGTGGTTCACTTCGATGCGCAACGCCTGGAAGGTGCGCTTGGCGGGGTGACCACCGGTGCGCTGCGCGGCGACGGGCACCGCCTTCTGGATAATGCGCACGAGCTCACCGGTAGTTTCCAGGGGCGCGTTGGCGCGGGCGGTGCAGATGGCGCGGGCGATACGCGATGCGAACTTCTCTTCGCCCCAGTTGCGGATAATGCGGCGTAGCTGGTCTTCGCTGTATTCGTTGACGACGATGCGGGCGGTGAGCTCGTCTTCGGAGTTCATACGCATGTCCAGGGGCGCGTCGTAGGAGTAGGCGAAGCCGCGGGTGCGTTCGTCCAGCTGCATGGAGGAGACGCCCAGGTCCATCAGGATGCCGTCGATGCCCTGCACGCCGGAGGCTTCCATGGCGCGGTCAATTTCGTCGTAGACGGCGTGGACGGGCACGAAGCGGTCACCAAAGCGTGCCAGGCGCTCACCGGCGATGGCGTGTGCCTGCAGGTCACGGTCAATGCCGATCAGCACAAGGTTTTCGAAGCGTTCGAGCAGCGCCTCGGAGTGGCCGCCCATACCGAGGGTGCCGTCAATCACGTAGGCGGTGCCTCGCTCCTCGACGGCGCGCTCAATGCCCGGTGCCAGCAGGTTAACGCAGCGGTCCAGCATGACGGGCACGTGGCGTTCACTGGCTTCACGCTGGGAGAGGTTCTCAATGGATGCGCCGGTCACCTTGGCGGCAGCGCCGGAGGCAGTCGTACCGGTTTCGGGGGCGTGTTCTACGCTCATGGGTGCTCCTGTGAGAGTTTGTCCTGCGGGAAGGCTTACGGAAGAGTGGTGCGGGTGCTAGAGATGCCGGGCGGTAGCCATCGCGTCGGCGGGATGCCGGTTAGAGCAACGGGCTGAACGGGTCCTCGTCGAGGGCAGCGAATTCAGCTTCGGTGCGGGCGAGGTATTCTTCCCAGGCTGCGGCATCCCAGATTTCTGCGCGGGTTCCGGATCCGATGACGACGAGGTTGTCGGTCAGTCCTGCGTATTGGCGCAGTATCGGCGGGATGGTGATGCGTCCCTGCTTGTCGGGCAGTTCGTCGGAGGCTCCTGAGAGGAAAACTCGCAGGAAGTCTCGGGCGGCTCGTCCCGGCAGGGGTGCGGTACGCATCCGTTCGTGGATGCGTTCAAATTCTGCGGCGGGGAAAACGTACAGGCATCGTTCTTGACCGCGGGTCAGAACGAGGCCTGCTGAGAGTTCCTCACGGAATTTGGCGGGAAGGATGATGCGTCCTTTGGCGTCCATTCGTGGCGAGTAGGTACCTAGGAACATTCACTTCACCTCCCCGATGTGTGCCGTTGCGCTAAAGTCTGCGGGAGCGGGGTTGCTCCACAATCCTTGGAGGTGCCGGTGGCGGGGTGTGCCGGGCCGGCGCCTCCGCCGAGTGTTTGAGGGCACGGCGATAGGACTGACTTTCAGCTTTCCTCTCCACTTTACCCCACTTTCCACCACCTACCCCACCCGGCAGAGTATCTTTTAGTGTTTTTATGCTCTCTTCTGCATTTTTAACGCTGACGCACAGCTTCTACACAGCTTCGGGCGTGCGTACTCAGCGCTCCACCCTCATCAGGCTTGCCATGCCCCGACTCAATGACGGGGCTAGTTTCAGGGGGGTTAGTTTCGGGGTTTGGCGTGCTCCGCCCGCCTGCCCCTCATACTTCCATCTCTCACCAGTTCGGGCATAGTCACTAGTTCTTTGGGCATAGAAAAAGCGGAGGTAAGAGAATTCTTACCTCCGCTTGATCAGTCTTGAGTTTTGAGATTCTCGCATCGGGGGTCAGCCCTATAAGCTGGGCCGCGAAGCTTCTGCACCCTGAATACTTTAGAACTGAACGCTTTAGACCTGAGCTTTAGAGCTGACCGTTATTACGCTCGTCCCAACGGTCCTCCAGGCGGTTCATGAAGGAAGAGCGTTCCTTCTGCTCGCGCTGACGCACACGGGCTGCGCCTTCTGCCTTACCACCGAGGAAGGAATCTACCGGGGTCTTCTTGCTGGTGGTTGCGAAGTACACGCCACCGGCCGCAAAGAGGAAGCCGAATACACCCAGCCAAATCATGTTAGATGCGACCGCACCAATAATAATGCCCAGGCCAATAAGAACGAAGAGAATACCGAGAGCCAGGTGGCGAGCGCTAAAGACCGGCGCGGTATTGCCGGTTGAAGACATGGAGGAGGCAAAGTGCGGATCCTCATTGCTCATGAGTTCTTCGAGCTGGTCCAGAACCTTCTGTTCACGCTCGGACAGTGCCATCGTTTTCTCCTTTGAGGTGTCTTTGCTCAAGATGACGTCGGTATCAACCGGGTTAGAACCGGGTTAGCTAGTGTATCAGCTGGCGCGGTGAGCGCTTCTTGCCGGTCGTATATTTCCCATCGTACCGCGCCGGGTGGGGTTGGCGCATTCTTTTTCGGTCAGAAGCTCTTTATGTCTTTCTCCCGCCTTCCGCGGAGGTGTTCCTCGCCCGCACTTTACGAGTAACCGGCTGCGATATAGCCGCTGATCAAGCTGTATCGGCCCCTAGTTGTTGCCCCTCAGCTATTCCTCATTGTGGCTCTTTTCTTCGATATTCTTCTCGGGCACGGTAACCCCGGAGGCGGGTTTGAGGCTTTCCTGCGAGTACTTGCGGTGAATGGCGTCCATGACGTGCTCCACCTCGGACCATCTGCCGCTTTTCACGAGGCGAGCACCAGACCCTAATTGAGTACCAGAGCCCGGGCGAATACCAAACCCTGTGCGAGTACCGTTCTGCGAGCTATTACCTACTCCCCCACCGCCTCGTTGCGCAGAGGCAGTTTGTGCGAAGGTGATTTTTACGGAGCTGGTTTGTGCGGAGCGTGAGCTTGCCCCGCTCTCGATGGAGTCGAAGAGGGTTTGTTGCACCCCGTCTTCTGCGCGGGCGAGCTTTTCGGCGCGCACTCCGATGAGTCGCAGGGCGCGGGGTGCATCCTGCCCTACCAAGATTCCGTCTGCGCGCAGGGCTTCCAACGCCAAGGAAGCAATCTGCATGCCGGAGTCTACGGGCACATTCAGGGCAATAGCGCGGGTGTGCGTTTCGAAGGTGCTGTAGCGGATTTTGAGACTGAGCCCTCCGGCGAGTTTACCGGCGGTGCGCAGGCGCTTTCCCAGCTTGAGGCTCAGCTCCCGAATAGCAGCGCTAACCTCCCGAGCATCGGTCGTATCCGTCTCGAAGGTGTGCTCGCCACCCATGCTTTTCTCTTCGCGCTCGGTAATCACGGGGCGCTCGTCAATGCCGCGCGCCATGGCCCAGAGGTGCTCGCCCTGGGCTGTGCCGAAGCGTTCTTTGAGCCAGTCCAGGCTCGTGGACCTCATCTGGGCGATGGTGTGAATACCGTATCGGGAGAGTTGCTCGGTGCTTTTCGCACCCACTCCCCACAGGTCGGAGACTTTTCTCGGGTCAAGAAATTCTTGAACGCGCTCGGGCGGGATGACCCACAGCCCGTTCGGTTTACTACCGGTGGACGCCATTTTGGCGAGTAGTTTATTGGGCGCAACCCCCGCGGAGGAGGGCAGGGAGAGTTCCTGCGCGATGCGGTCGCGAGCGCGCTGCGCCAGGGCGACGGGGTCTTGGCCGTGCAGGTAGGCGCCGGTTAGGTCCACGAAAGCTTCATCCACGCTGACCTGCTCAACGTAGGGGCTCAGATCATGCAGGATTGCCATGACGGCGCGGGAGTAGTGCCGGTAGTCGCCGCGCAGCGGCAGGACGGTGGCGTTGGGACTGAGGTTCCGGGCGCGGCTGAGCGGCATGCCGGAGCGCACTCCGTGAGCGCGCGCCTCGTAGGAGGCAGAGCAGACGACCGAGCGGTGCCCCAGGGGCGCCACGATGATGGGTTCGCCGCGCAGAGCGGGGTTTTCGAGGAGTTCGACGTTGACGAAGAAGGCGTCCATGTCCAGGTGCATAATGACACGACTGTTCCTTGCGCCGCCGTTCTTTGCACCGCTGCTCTTGCCGGTTCGTGCCTGCCCCATGTCGCCTCCTCTCATAGCTTCTACGCCCACCTACCGAAAATATAGCACATTTCTACGAAAAATAGAGGCAATATATCGTAAACGTGTTCGTAAATGCGTTCTCTTGGGCTTTTCTCCACTAAGCTAGAAGAAGTGCACACCGCACCCCATCAGGACCGTATACAGCGACCTTCAGCGAGGATAGTATGACTCCCCCTTCTCCTTCCGGAGCACCCACTCCCCAGGCGACCGAGAGCCTCACCGTAGCGGCACCGAATATCCCGGCGGCTTCTGTGCACCTTGCTGAGCGTATTGCTGAAGAGCAGCGAGCCTACCTGCACGCTTTTGACACTCTCATGGCTGAGTTTTTTACCCGCCAGCGCGAGCTACTCGAGGGCATTTCTGCCGAGACTCTACCCCTGCTGGAGGCTATTGAGTCCCTCTCCACCGGCGGCAAGCGCCTGCGTGCCCTGCTGAGCTACTGGGGTTGGCGAGGTGCGGGCGGTGCACCCGTCACCGAGGACCGCGCGTCCTGGTCTATTGTGAAGGCGGGCATGGCGGTGGAGCTGTTCCAGACCTCCGCGCTGATTCACGACGACATTATCGACCGCTCCGATACCCGCCGCGGCGCACCCTCCGTGCACAAGCGTTTCGAGGCGGTGCACGAGCAGAATAGCTGGCACGGTGATGCTTTCAACTACGGTCTGACCGGCGGTATTCTTGCCGGTGATCTGACCCTGGCGTGGTCTGCGGAGGTTTTCGCGTCCCTGGGTGAGGGGGCAATCTATGGTGCCCCGGCGCGCACTATTTTTGACCGGATGCGCACCGAGGTTCTGGCGGGTCAGTACCTGGACGTCTACTCCGAGGTTCTCGAGACCGAGGACGCTCAGGCGGCTCTGCAGCGTGCCTTGAACGTGATTCGTTTCAAGTCCGCCAAGTACTCGTGCGAGCATCCCTTCACGATTGGTGGCGCTCTGGCTCTGCAGGCTACCGCGCTGGAGAATGGCACCGGTGCCGTGAGCGAGCAGCACCCAGTACTTGCCGGTTACCGCGCGTTCGGTCTGCCGCTGGGTGAGGGCTTCCAGCTACGTGATGACGAGCTGGGCGTCTTCGGCCAGCCCGAGGTGACCGGTAAGCCCGCCGGCGATGACCTGCGTGAGGGTAAGCGTACCGTCTTGGTGGCGCTCACCTCCGCCGCTCTCGATGAGAAGGATGCGGCGCTTCTGCACAATAGCTTGGGCGATCCCGAGCTGAGCGATGAGCAGGTAGAGCGCATCCGCGAGCTGATGATTTCTTCGGGCGCTTTCGCCAAGCATGAGCAGCTGATTGAGCAGAAGTCGCAGGCTGTGTTTGAGGCGCTGGAGGCGATGAACCTGGACGAGCCGGTGCATGCGGCGCTGACCGATATTGTGGGCCGTGCGCTGCGTCGCAAGGCATAGATACACTACGCCGTAAGGCATAGATGCGCTGCGCCGCAAGGCATAGATGCGCTGCGCCGCAAGGCATAGAGGTTCACCCTAGTTAGAACGTTAAACACGTTGAGGCGACATACCGGAGTATGCCGCCTCAACGTATTGAGCTATAGTGCCGGATCGGTGTCACCAAGTAAGTGCCACCTAGCAGGTGCTACCAACCCGGCGTTACCAAGCTAGTATTACCAAGCCAGTGCCTGCGCACGGCGACGGATTTCAGTCTTACGACCGTCGATCAGTGCGTCGATGGGACGGCCGGGCAGGGACTCATCGTTGGTGTACAGCCACACGATGGCTTCTTCATCGCTGAAGCCGGAGTCCTTCAGGACAACGAGGGTGCCCTTGAGGGATTCGAGAACTCGCGAACCGTTCAGGAACAGTGCGGGTACCTTGCGCACGTTGGTTTCCGGGTCGCGCAGTGCGATGAGCGTACCGTCAGAAATCAGGTTGTGTACGCGGGTCACCTTCAGGTCGAGGGCCTGCGCAATTTCGGGGATAGTTACCCAATCGCCGACGAGGGCGAAGGTCTGAGCAATATTTTCGTTAGTCACCTTTTAAGAGTGCCAGAGCTGGCACGTATTTACCACTTTTGACCCGCATCTGGAGCGGGAGCTCTCCTGCGCACCTTTGGTTTTTGCGCGTTGCCGGCGGTTCTTAGGTTGGGTTCGGGCCCGTCGGTGCTTCTTAAGAATTCGCTGAGTGTTCACCTGCTCGGCGCCCTTTGGCATCGCTTCCACCCAGGTGGGCGGGCTAAAATGTTGAGACGTATGAATACTCCCAGCCCACGCCGGATTTCTCCCGTGAACCCTCGTTCTTCTTCTAATACTTCTGTTCCTCCCGCCACTCGTCCCGCTGCCTCTGATACCGCTATCGGTTCTTCGCAGTGGCTCAGTGGCGCCATTATTGAGGGTCACTACCAGGTGGGTTCGCTCATTGGCCGCGGCGGCATGAGCGAGGTCTATTATGCGCTGGACCTGTGGTCAAATAACCCGGTCGCGCTCAAGGTCCTCTCCCCCACTCTGGCTGAGGATGCGGCGAACCGTCAGAAGTTTCACCGTGAAGAGCGTTCGATGCGCCAGGTGGGTGGCGGCGGACATACGGTGGGCGTAATCTCTTCGGGTACCGAATATTTTTCGGGCAAGATGGTCATGTACATCGTCTTGGAGTATGTGCACGGCTGCACCCTGAGTCAGCTGTTGCGTGTGCGTAATGCACTGTCCCTGGGTGAGGCTCTGGATATTCTCATTCCGGTGGTGGAGGCGCTCTCGGAGGTGCACGCGAACCGCTACCTGCACGGTGATATTAAGCCGGGCAATATTCTGCTGGACGCTAACGGCCAGGTGAAGCTCACGGACTTCGGTCTTTCCCGCCGTGATGATCAGGTGGATGCGGGCGCACCCATGGGTACCCCCGCTTACGTTGCGCCGGAGGTCCTGGACCCGAAGGTGAAGGTCGGCGCGCAGGCTGATATTTTTGCGCTCGGCGTGATGATGTACCGCATGCTTTCAGGTCGTCTGCCCTTTGTGGGTCTGGAGAATGACCAGCAGGTGCTCTACCACAACGCCAACATTGAGATGCCCGCACTGACCGATGTGGCGCCGGGTGCGGACCGCGATATTGCGGGGCTGATTTCGTGGTGTACCCGCAAGCAACCTCACGCCCGCCCGGAGGATGCGACAGAGCTTTTCACGGCTCTGCTGGAGATTTCTGAGTCACTGGGTGAGCACGAGCGTGCCTGGCGTGCCCCCTCGTGCCCGGAGCCGGAGCTTCCCCTCTGGGAGGCTGTTGCCGATATTGCGGAGCGCAGCGGTGCCGCACAGATGGTCCGCAACACCCCGATTAGTGCTTTTAGCGATGCCCGCGATCTGCTGGCGTACGATGTGTACTCCCCCGACAGCCTCGTGTACGATGCCTCGGCAACCGGTCAGGGCGTGCACCTTGCCGACGTGGATGCTGAGGACTCGGTGCTGAACCGCCAGGGCATTCCGCCGCTGGTCAGTTCCGCCTCCGATGATGACGACTCTGACGCTGACCAGGAGCAAGACGGTGCAACGGGTAAACCCGGTAAGCGAGGCTTGGGCTCGTTCATGGGCCGCCGCGCCTCCACTGCGAAGGGCCCGCTGACTCAGTCCGTTGGCATTGGTCCGCAGACGGAGCAGGAGTTCATCTCGGCTAACGGCGAGTACGCCCCGATTCATGCCGAGCGTTCGTTGAGCCCCTCGGCTTCGCGCCGTTCAAAGGCTAAGGGGGCGGCGAGCGCTTCGGAGGCGGAGGAGTCTGCGGGTACTTCTGATGATTCCGAGCAGTCTTCGCAGAAGGATCCTCGCCTACCCGCCAAGCAGTTTAGGACTCCGCCTTCCGGTATGGCGGTGGGCGGTTGGGCTCTGGTGCTGATTCTGCTGGGTATGGGTTCGAGCTTTACCGGTTGGTGGCTTGCGACCTCGCTGGTGCAGTCGCAGTGGTGGCGCAATATTGAGGCGTTCCTGACCTTCTAGCGCCCTGATCGTCTAGCGCCTGTAGTGCCGCTCTTCTGCCGCGCCATTCTTTTGCCGAGTGCAGGTTAAACGCAAATGCCCGGGTCTTCATCCTTGTCAGGTGAAGACCCGGGCATTGTCGTGTCTACTACTCCCTACCGCCTATCGCGGCGAACAGCGTAAGCGTTTTATGCGCGGTTCTTGAGGTACTCGGAGACCAGGAACGCGATTTCCAGGGACTGCGAGTGGTTCAGACGCGGGTCGCACAGGGACTCGTAGCGGTCAGCCAGTGCTGCTTCGTCGATGGCGTCGGAGCCGCCCAGGCATTCGGTCACGTCGTCGCCGGTCATTTCCACGTGGATACCGCCGGGGAACGAGCCCAGTGCCTCGTGCACCTCGAAGAAGCCGCGAACCTCGTCGAGCACGTCGTCGAAGCGGCGGGTCTTGTAGCCGGAGGGCACGGAGATGGTGTTGCCGTGCATCGGGTCGGTAACCCAGACGACCTTCGCACCTTCAGCCTGAACGCCCTCAACGATTGCGGGTAGCTTCTCGCGGATGTTCTTTGCACCCATGCGGGTGATGAAGGTCAGGCGGCCGGGCTCACGGTTCGGGTCGAGCTTATCAATCAGGGCGAGCGCGTCCTCTGCGGTGGTGCTGGGGCCCAGCTTCACGCCGATGGGGTTGCGGACCTTGGAGAGGAAGTCGACGTGTGCATCGTCGACGCCGCGGGTGCGCTCGCCAATCCACAGGAAGTGTGCGGAGGTGTCGTAGGGCAGCTGGGTGCGCGAGTCGATGCGGGTGAGGGCACGCTCGTAGTCCAGCACGAGCGCCTCGTGGCCGACGTACAGGTCGGTGGTCTTGAGCGCTTCGAAGTTAACGCCGCAGGCTTCCATGAACTTGAGGGCGCGGCCGATTTCGCTGGCGGTCTCCTCGTAGCGCTCGTGCGCGGGGTTGGAGGTGAAGCCGCGGTTCCACTGGTGCACGGCGCGCAGGTCTGCGAAGCCGCCCTTGGTGAAGGCGCGCACCAGGTTCAGGGTGGAGGCGCTGGTGTGGTAGCCGCGCAGCATGCGCTTGGGGTCGTGTACGCGGGCTTCGGGGGTGAAGTCAAAACCGTTGACGGTTTCACCGCGGAAGGAGGGCAGGGTGACGTCGCCGCGGGTTTCCATGTCTGCGGAACGGGGCTTGGAGAACTGACCCGCCATGCGGCCCATCTTCACCACGGGCATGGAGGCGCCGTAGGTGAGCACTGCAGACATCTGCAGGATGGTCTTGACGCGGCCGGAGATCTTGTCGGCGGTTGCGCCCGCGAAGGTTTCTGCGCAGTCGCCGCCCTGCAGGAGGAATGCGCGACCTTCAGCAACCTCACCGAGTGCCTGGCGCATAGCGTCGACCTCACCGGCGAAGCCGAGCGGCGGTACCGAGTTCAGCTCGGCGATGGTGCTCTCAAAATCTTCGTGCTCGCTCCAGGTGGGCTGCTGGTCAATGTGCAGCTGGCGCCAGGTGTCCAGGCCGTGGTCGGGGGCCTGCGAGGTGCTGAGGTTTTGATTGCTCATCTTCACTCCATCGGGATGGTCTTGTGCGTTTTCTGGTTCAGCCCCGTTTCGGGTGCTCGGCGCGCCACGCGGCGTGCCGACTTACGATTTTTCAGGCTGAATAGACCTAATTGTACTCTTGCTTGCTTCAACGCCTAACCCCGAGGTCAGGTACATCTCACATGTTTAGATGGCGCCGCCCGGCGTCGGCGAGCAACGGGTTAGTGTTCAGGGGGTTGAGATGAGCAGCAACGGGCTGAAAAGCACCGTCGCACAACGGCATACGAAAGGGCGGGATGCGGCGTGTACCGCATCCCGCCCTCTGGCGTATGTGTGCACCCGGGGTGCTGTCCCAGGGAGCTGTCTCAGGGAGCTGTCTCAGGGTTTAGTGCTGCAGGTGTGCGATTGCCTCGTCAGCGCTCATGTTCTTATCAGCCATGAGTTTCTTGACGCGGTCGGCGTACACGTCCACGTATTCCTGGCCGCTCAGGGCACGGATTTCAGCACCGATACGGTCGGCGATTTCACGCTGAACGCGGTGGCTCATGTCTGAGCCGTCGGTGTATTCCTCGAAGGTGAGGGGCTTGCCGATGATGGTGCGCACCCGAATGGGCTTGCCGTCGTGGCGCAGGCGGATACGGTTCGAGCCGGAGGGCTGAATCAGGTCGGTACCAATCTGTCCGACGGGCACTACGGGTACGCCTGCTTCAACTGCGAGGCGGGCGACACCGACCTTGGGGCGATAGCCTCGTCCGTCGGGGCTACGGGTGCCTTCGGGGTAGATGCCGATGACGCCGCCGTCCTTGAGGACCTGCGCGCCGGCGTTGAGGGATTCCTGGCTCTTCTGGCCACCGGAGCGGTCCATGGGAAGCTGGCCGACACCGCGGAAGAATGCCGCCATGGCGCGGCCCTTCACGCCGGGGGTGGTGAAGTAGTCGCTCTTGGCGAGGAAGTTTACGGTGCGCGGCATGGCGAGAGGAATGAAAATGGAGTCGCAGAACGCCAGGTGGTTACTGGCGACGATGTAGGGTCCCTCGGGCAGATTTTCGAGGCCCACCACGTCATGGTGGTACAGTCCCTGTAGCAGGGGGGAGCCAAGAATCTTGAGCGTTGAATAGAGGGCGGTGTTAGGCATGGGGTCTCCTCTCTGAATGTTCCCGGCTCAATTCTAGCGTGTCTGGAGAGGCGCGAGAGAACGCGCGATAATTAAAGAAAAGAGAACGATTTTTCTGCGCACCGGTGTATCGGTGCGCTGGGGGCGATATACCAGCACCGGTGCTGTATCCGCGGTAGCCGGTCAGGATACGCTATAGAGCCTCACCTGCGCTCATATTCGTGCAGGTTGGCGAAGGAGGACCATGAGCATTTTCGATAACTCGCTGGAACCGCTCAAGCGGATGCGCCGCAAGGCTCGCGAGCGCAGGCTTCTTGCGACCCAAAATGTTAAGGATTCCCTGGCGCGTCGTCTCGGGGAAGAGCAGGATGCGTTCGATCACTCCCCCGTGTCTTTTACCCCTGATTCGGCGCAGCATTCTGTGGGTATTTTGCTGGTGCATGGTTTTACGGGTTCGCCGCACAGTATGCGCCCGGTGGCTCAGCGTTTTATGGAGCTCGGCTATGCGGTGGAGATGCCCGTACTGACTGGTCATGCGACCCGTTGGCAGGATTTGCGTGATAGCACGTACCAGCAGT
>ERZ772911.59-NODE-59-length-14029-cov-3.36096_pt1 | contig 14029 bp, 9 predicted proteins | sample MGYA00512120_ERZ772911 | MGnify/ENA primary metagenome ERZ772911 (study PRJEB29015, sample SAMEA2738044) | human oral metagenome | biome: human oral; feature: human-associated habitat; material: saliva | place: China | collected 2233 ...
GGGGGGCAGGGGGCGGGGGGGGGGAAAAAAAGAGAGAGAATGCTGATTGAGCCGCCACTCATCCTTAAGGATGAGTGCGGCACCCCGCCCAGCCCGCCACAGGCTCATCTCAGCCCGCGGAATGAGCGGGAACCCCTGCATCCCTCTACATCCCTAGGCAAAGACCCGGTGAACACCCGCCAAAATCAACCTGGAGGATGAGAAAAACCCCGTAGTCAGCGCCACGCTGCGTGAAATAATTGAACTATGACTACGACAACTCCTCACGCCCAGACGGCACAGCCTGCCGTCTCCGCACGAAACCTTTCCAAAACCTACGGCATGGGTGAAGCTACCGTCCACGCCCTCAACAACGTCTCCGTTGACTTTGAGCAGGGCAAGTTCACCGCCATTATGGGCCCCTCCGGCTCCGGTAAGTCCACGCTGATGCAGACCATCGCAACCCTGGACACCCCCGACCCGAACCCGGCAACCTCGATTCGTATTGGCGGTACCGAGCTCTTCGGCCTGAAGGACAACGCCCTCACCGAGTTCCGCCGTGAACACATCGGCTTTATTTTCCAGGCGTTCAACCTGGTGCCCACCCTCACCGCGGGCCAGAACATTGACCTGCCGCTGGGCCTTGCCGGTAAGAAGCCCGACCCGCAGTGGCGCGACTACCTGGTCAAGACCCTCGGCCTGGAAACCCGCCTCGACCACCGCCCCGAACAGCTCTCCGGCGGTCAGCAGCAGCGCGTCGCCATCGTGCGCGCCCTGCTTGCACGCCCCGAAGTGGTCTTCGCCGACGAACCGACCGGTAACCTCGACTCCAACTCCGGTGCCGAGGTGCTGCGCCTGCTGCGTGCCGCCGCAACCGACCACGCACAGACCATCCTCATGGTCACCCACGACGCAAATGCCGCCTCCTACGCAGACCGCGTGGTCTTCATCAAGGACGGCATGGTCGCCGGCGAAATGATCGAACCCACCTACGACGCCGTCCTCGGCGCAATGGCACAGCTGGAAGGTCGATAAGCCGTGGCAACCACACTGAACACGGTGGCGCGCTCCAATCTGCGCGCCTCCAAAGGAAAATACGTCCTCACGGGCATAGGCATCGCGATCTCATCCTTCTTCATCGCCGCCATTATGATGCTCACAAACTCGCTGCAGGCGACCGTCAACTCCTCCGTAGGTGACGTGCTCTCCCGCGCCGAGGCGGTCGTCGCCTCCGCCGCTACAACCAGCGACGGTAGAGACAGCACCTCTATCTACCTGACCCGTGACCAGATTCAGAAAGTAGAAAAGAGCGACCTGCTCTCCGGCTACTGGGTACAGTACGCTGTCACGGGTAAGCTCGGCACCGGCGACCAGGCAACCCAGGTGCAGTACGACCAGCTGCCCGCCGACTCTAGCCTCTTCCCGTACAAGGTGCAGGGCAAAATCCCCAGTAGCGACCACGAAATCATGGTCTCTACCTACTTCGCGAAGAAGCACAACCTCTCGCTGAACGGCAAGGTCACCAGCACCGACGTTGTAGAATCCGTCAGCGCCCCCGGTACTGATAAGACCGCCGAATACACCGTCGTCGGTCTGTTCGACCCCGGTTTTGAAGGCTCCACCACCAATCAAGCTGTCTTCATTGGTGGCACCAGCCTCGGCGAAGCCGCCCTGAAGGCAGCTGAGGCAGAAAACAAGAGTTCCGCGGCAGGCTACCGAAGCATGGCTGGCGCGAACCTCATCTACCTCAAGTTCAAGGACGGCGTAACCGACGCCAAGCTCAAGAGCCTGCAGGATACCCTCAGCAGCGGCGACACCAAGAACGACCCGCGCGTCATGACCGGTCAGAAGCTGCTGGAGGACTACCAGAAGACCATCTCCACGGTCTTCACCTCCATTAGCGTGGTCCTGGGCGCCTTCGCAGCGCTGGCTCTGCTGGTTTCCTCCTTCGTCATCTCCAACACCTTCGCGGTGCTGGTCGGCCAGCGCATCCGTGAACTGGCTCTGCTGCGTACCCTCGGTGCCCGTGGCGGCTCCCTCGTACGGATGCTACTCATCGAATCCATTACCGTGGGCATGGTGTTCTCCCTCATCGGTGCGCTGTTGACCTACCCGGTTGGCGCGCTGGTTGGCGCAAACCTCACCACCATCATGATTTCGTACTCAATCACCCCGGTGATTATCAGTACCCTGATCTGCACCATCGTGACGGTTCTGGCGTCGCTCTCCCCGGCACGAAGCGCCCTGCGCATCTCGCCCATCAGCGCGATGAGCGAGCACACCAACCTTGAGGTGCGCAAGCCCGGCAAGGTCGGCCCAATCCTGGGTCTGGTCTTCGGTGCCGCAGGTATCGGCCTGGTTATGCTGGCTCAGAACCAGGGTTCCGGTGAGGGCGCCGGCAATAAGGCCATCCTTCTCATGATGGGGGCCGCGCTGCTGCTCGGTATTGCGGTCTTCCTCATCACCCCGCTGGTACTGCCGCCGCTGGTACGTGCCCTCGGCACGGTCACCCGCACCCAGACCGGCAAGCTCGCGCTCGCCAACGCGCTGCGTTCGCCCAAGCGTACCGTCTCCACCGGCCGTGCCGTGCTGGTGGGTACCCTGGTCGTGTCGACTGTGCTGACCGGCTACACGGTGCTGAGCGCCTCGCTGACCAAGGCCCTGGATCAGCAGTACCCGATTTCTGCGCAGGCAAAGTACAGCTCGTATGACCAGTCCGAGGCAACCTCCACCGTGACCAAGGCGGAGGAAATTGCCTCCAAGGTCAAGGGTATTAAGAACGTGCAGGCATCCGCCGTCGGTTACGCAGCCGGTGTGGTTGACTACACCGTCGAGTACGAGGGACAGACCGCCAACCAGAATTCCGACCTGGTGGCGCTGAGCTCCTCCGACTTGAAGGCAATCCTGCCGGGCGAAAACTCGAACCTTGCGGATGACACCGTGCTCGTACCGCAGGGCCTCTGGAAGTCCGCTGGGCTGAATGAGTCCAGCCGCCTGAAGGCACACGGCCCGCTCGGCGAAGTGGAACTCAAGCCCGTCAAGTCTGTGACCAAGCAGAACCTGCTGATTGTCAACCCTGCCACCGCCGCCAAGCTGCAGGATGCCAAGAACCCGCAAAAGGTTGCTAACCCCGCCGCTGAGGAAGCTCAGAAGCGCATGGAAGAAGCAATCGCCAGCGGTGACCAGGAAGCTCAGACGAAGGCAGCTCACCTGACTGTCACCAGCCAGGCAACCGGTAACGACACCGTCGTTCTGGTGCGCGCCGCCTCCCCGCTGACCAGTAGCGAGAACGCGACCCTGCAGGCTGACCTGAACCGAGCCAGCCCTGACAGCTCCTTCACCGGTGGCTTGCAGGAACGTCAGACCTACGACCAGCTGCTGACCGTTATGCTGACCTTCACCCTGGTGATGCTCATGCTCGCAGTGGTCATCTCCATCATTGGTGTGGCGAACACGATGACCCTGTCGGTCAACGAACGCCGCCGCGAGAACGCGATGCTCCGCTCGCTGGGCCTGTCCCGCAAGCAGCTGCGCCGCATGATTTCCATTGAGGCGATTCTGATTACGCTCGCTGCAGTGGTGCTCGGTATGGTTTCCGGCGCGGTGATTGGTAGCCTCTCTGCGCAGATTATTATGTCTTCCATGAGTGCTTCCGCCCCGCTCGTGCTTGACCTGCCGTACATCTGGTACGCGGTCATCCTCATTGTGGGTGTGCTCGCCGCGATGCTCGCTTCGGCTCTGCCGGCAGCTCGTTCGGCTCGCATGTCCCCGGTTGAGGGTATGCGCGGCTAACCCGGCATAGTCACAGTACCCGGCGAGCCCGGATACTCAGCGTGAGATAGTTGAAGCCCCGGAGGGTGCCCCAATATGGAGGCGCCCGCCGGGGCTTCACTGTGTCCTCTAGTTTGCTGCGCCCTCTAATCTACTGGGCTCTCAGATTCTTGGAGCTGACCTGTAGCCTGGCTTTGCGCGTATGATGGGTGTATGAGCACTAGCCACCCCAATCTACGTCGCGGGTACACGCTACCCCATGAAGCGGAGGTTCTTCAGATCCTCCGTGACGCTGGTGTGCGCCGTGCCCGACTCTTCGGCAGCGCCGCCCGCGGTGAGCTGACCGAAACCAGCGACCTGGATTTTCTGGTGCAGATGCCGGGCGTAGCCCCTTTTGACGAGTTCATGCAGATGGTGGATGCTCAGCACCGCATTGAACAGCTGACCGGCCGCAGCGTGGATATGGTGACCCAGTTGCGCCCCCGCATCTATGCGGAAGCAGAACCGGACATGGTGGAGCTGCCGCTATAAGAAGTTGCCTGAGCTGATGAGCGACTTTGAACGAATCATCGATGAGGTACAAGAAACCACCTAACTAAAAAGCCCCGGAGGGTGCCCCGATTAGGAGGCGCCCGCCGGGGCTTCACTGTGTCCTCTAGTTTGCTGTGCTCTTTATGCTGTTGTGTCCTTATATAAGGGGGGGCGCTAGTGGGCGATACCCGCCTCATACGCCATAATGACCGCCTGCACACGATCACGCGCACCCAACTTCGCCAACACATGCGACACATGCGTCTTCACCGTCGCCTCCGACAACACCAGCTCCCGCGTAATCTCCGCATTCGACAAGCCACGCGCAATCAGACCCAACACCTCAAACTCACGCGGCGACAACTGCTCAATCAACTCACGATGCGGATAATCCTGCGCAGGCTCAAAGCTCGCAGAATCAGCCGGAATAAACGTCGCCTTAGGAAGCTCAGAACCCGCAGCGGGGGGAGTAGCCTGCACAGACCCGGCAACAGGAGTAGCAGGAGCCGCAGGAGCGGGGGAGTCCAGCACCGGAATCATCTGCTCCAACAGGCGGCGAGTCGCAGACGGCGCAATCACCGCATCGCCGCGGTGCACCGTACGAATCGCCTCCAGCAGCTGCTCCGGCGGAGTGTCCTTCAACAAGAAACCGCTCGCACCGGCACGCACCGCCGAATACACGTACTCATCAATATCGAAGGTCGTGAGCATAATAATGCGCACCCGCTCATCCGCCTCACAATCACTTCCCCTACAATCACTTTCCGCACGCTGAGCGTCACGCTCCAGAATACGGCGCGCTGCCTCCAGCCCGTCGCAGTGCGGCATGCGCACATCCATGAGGATGACATGCGGCGCCTGCCCCTCAGAGACCATACGGTCAAAAACGTCAATAGCCGCCAGGCCGTCATCAGCTTCCATGACGACCTGCAGGTCCGGCTGGGAGTTGACGAGCATGCTCAGGCCGCCGCGCACCAGGCGCTGGTCGTCGACGAGCATCACACGGATCGGCTGGGTGTTCTGCGGTGCGGAAGAGTACATGGTTTCAATCCTAGGTCACAGTGGGGGTATAAGAGGAGCGAACAGGGTATAGAGGTATTAGAGGTCGCGGTAGGGGAGCGTCGCCTCAACGAGCCAGCCGCCGTCAGGTTGCAGACCGTAGGTGAGGGTGCCGTGGTAGAGGGCGATGCGCTCGCTCATGCCGCGCAGACCGTTACCGCTACCGGGTACCGGGCTGCTGGCGCGCTGATTCGAGGCTGAGGTCGAGGCAGGGGAAACAGCGGAAACCGGGCCGTTCTGAACCCGCAAGTGCAGACCGTCCTCGCCCCAGTGAATGGTGACGGTGGTTGCCGCGCCGGGGGAGTGCTTGAGCGCGTTGGTGAGCGCCTCCTGCACGGTGCGGTACGCCGCCAGCTCGGCACCCTGCGGCAGGGTGCGTGCCATGGTGCCGGTGATTCCGGTGAAGGTGACGGGGAGTCCGGCGCGTCGGCTCTGCTCCACGAGGGCGGGCACGTCGCTGAGGGTGGGTACGGGCGCGTAGGCGGTTGCCTCGTCCGTGCGGAGTAGCCCGAGTAGGGAACGCATCTGCGTGAGCGAGTCACGTGCCGTCTCTGCGATGAGTTCGAGGGTCTGCTCGGCAATATCCGGTTCGCTCTGCTGTTGAGCCTGCCCGGACTGCTCAGCCTGCTCCGCCTGTTGCGTTTGCTGCGCGCGTGTGGTGCGGGCGCTCGCGGCGGCGTAGCGTGCCCCGTCTGCCTGGGAAATAATGCTGGAGAGCGAGTGCGCCACAATATCGTGCATTTCGCGGGCGATGCGGGTGCGTTCGTCCTGTGCGGCGAGGCGGCGTTCCTGTTCCTGCTCGTATTCGAGGCGGCGGGCGCGTTCTTCGAACTCTTCGCTGCGCAGTTCGCGCATGCGGCGGGAGTCGCCGAGGAACCAGAAGACGGTGAAGATGGAGCCGCAGAGCACGCCGAGCATTAGGGAGATGAAGATGCGGGCGGGTATGTCGTCCCAGTGGTAGAGGAGTGAGAGTGAGGCCTGCACTGTGACGGCGAGTGCGCCGACCCAGCCGAGGATGAGGGAGCGGAAGCGGGCGCGGCGGGTCCAGTGCCTGCCGATATGGTAGGCGGCGAGGCTGACCGGCGGGTAGCAGGTGAGGGCGAGTGAATCGGGGAAGGGGGACACGAGGGTGAGGCAGAGTGCCGCGATGACCACGTAGATGCTGCCGTAGGGGAAGCGGTAGCGGAAGTAGAGCGCGGTGGTGCTACAGAGTGCAGAGATGACCGGGATCCAGCCGTAGCCGTTGATGAAGGCAACGGAGAGCACGCAGCAGAAGAACTGCATGTGCGCGACGACGAGGACGTTCATCCAGCCGCGTTTGTCTCTGAGGTAGTTTTGCACGCGGCTGGAGGCGGTGATGGCGTCGGCGGGCAGGTCGTTGCTTTCTGTGCTGCCGCGGGTATGCGTTACGGCGTAGCCGGGTTCGGCTGTCGCTGTGCTGTGCTGTGGGTTCTGCTGGGGTTCGGTGTGTTTGAGGGGCATGTTTCCAGTGTATCGGGGTGGTGGGGCGAGGTTGGGGGCCTCTTTTTGCTCTCACATGCAGGAATATTCTGTGGGTTTGTGTGTGGGAGTGTGTGCTTGGGTGAGTATGACACGCCGAAAATAGCTATTTTTAGTGACCTTAGTTACTTTTTTTGAAAAATATTTCTTCAACTGTAACTTGAGAGTTTGGGGTTATATGGGCTTCCAATTCGGGTTTAAGAGACCTGTAACTCCCTTAAGTAACCTATTTTGGTTGAAAAACCTTCAACTAATGCGGAGAGTTTAAGGGAAACCCCCTCATCAAACCATTTTTGGAACCATTGCGGTACAGGTCCTTGATGGGTATAGTTTTAGCCGTACCCGAAATCTGCGCAGATGGCCTAAGGCCTCATAGAGCGAACACCAAGCGCTCTGAAACGCAAAGTCCCTATGTAGGGGACCGGTTACAGCATTATGTCGTTATCACCTGAGGTTTGGCGTAAGCCGACTTCACTCACTCGATTCCTATCAGGTGACGTTCTTCGCCGTACACGACGGCGGGTGATAACTTTTATTCCTCAAAATGACATCACTCTCGAAGGACATACATGTCTACTAACATTTCTCGCCGCAAGGTTGTAGCTGGCGCAGCATGGGCTGCTCCGGTTGTCGCAGCTTCCGCTGCAGTTCCCGCTTTTGCTTCCTCCACCGAGTGTGAGTGGAACTCCACCGAAAACTACAGCATCTCCGGTCAGCCCTCCGGTGCACGCGACACTCTGAAGATTACTATTCCCGCTAAGGTCGACAAGCTCCGCTTCGAGGTTGCTGGTGGCGCAGGTGGCGGCTCCGCTCAGGTTGCTGGTGGTTCCGGTGCTCTCGTGACCGGTGAAATCCCCGTCAAGGCAGGCCAGGTTGTTGAGCTGGTCGCAGCTGCCGGTGGTGTAGCTTACCTGGCGTCCGAGCCCGGCGTTGACAGCGCGGCTATTTGGCAGACCCGCCCCGCAACCGGTGGTAAGGGCTACGGTAACGGTGGTGACGTAAACGAACAGCCCGTTCCCGCAGACGCCAAGGCTCGTGTTGAGGCTAACGCGCCCATGCCTTCCGATATGAAGCGTTACCTCTACGGTGGTTCCGGTGGCGGCTCCTCCGCTCTGATTATTGACGGCACCCCGATTGCTGTTGCAGGTGGCGGTGGCGGTGCGGGTATCCGTACCCAGCCCGGTACCAACAACATGCCCTCTTCTTCGCCTTTCTACAACCCCAAGGCAGTCAACGCTTCCACCACCAGCCTGGGTGACACCGCGGTTAAGTCCGTTCTGCCCGCAGGTGCAAGCGCATCCGCAGCAGCCGGTGGCGACGCTGAGACCTCCATCTCTCACTACACCGTTCTGAAGCCGTACGCTAACGAGCGTACCGCTATGAAGGTTGCCGGTGGTAAGGGTGGTAACGGCGGCGTCGGTGGCGCAGGTGGCGAGCAGCCCCTGCTGTACAACGACGCTAACTTCTACGGTGTTCTGGGCTTCACCAGCCAGAACAAGCAGGAGCTCTTCAGCTCCGCTACCGCTGGCGACAAGGGTGGCTCCGGCTTCGACGGTAAGGGTGCAGACGGCGTCTTCGCATACTCCTACCAGATCGATAACAACGATATCTCCAAGCTGGAAATCGTTCACCAGACCAACCCCCTTAACCTCAACGAAAAGCGCCCCTACAGCGAAAAGGACACCCGCAAGTCCTTCAACGGCTACCAGACCGTTGTCTCCGCAGGTGGTGGCGCAGGTTACGGTGGCGGTGGCTCCGGTGCTGCTCGCGGCCTCTCCTCCATCATCACCTCCCAGAAGTGGAACGCTAACGAAGAGCCCACTCGTTACCGCCAGAACGTTAGTGCACTGCTTCAGGCAGGCGCAGGTGGCGGCTCCTACGTTTCCCCCACCGTTCCGAACGGTATCATTGCATCCGCTAACAACGCTGCAAAGCAGTCCGGTGTCCGTAACCCCGGTTACGTGAAGGTTACCCTCTGCACCCGCTCCTAATAGCAGTAGCATCTAGGGTCCTCACACTGAGCGAGAACTCATAACGATATTCCCCGGCTGAATTATCAGCCGGGGAATATCGTTTTAATCGGCAGAAGCTGAACGCCACAGAATCCGGAACCCCAGATTTCAGGAGGCGCTGCCGGGCAGAGATAGGGGTTAGCCCAGAGTCTGAGAACCCGCCCGCACGCTCTACCGCCCACCCGCGGCGCGTATTACGGTAGAGGCATGACTGAAGCACGTAGCATCGACCTCGCCGTCATCCCCGGCGACGGCATCGGCCCCGAAATCATTACCGAAGCCCAGCGCATCCTCACCCGCGCCTGCGAGCTCGAAAACATCACCGTAACCCCCACCCACTACAAGCTCGGCGCCGAGCACTGGCTGGAAACCGGTGAAACCCTGCCCGACTCCACCATGGACGCCCTCAAACAGCACGACGCGATCCTCTTCGGCGCTATCGGTGCAGACCCTCGCAGCGGCAAGATTCCCTCCGGCCTCATCGAACGCGAAATGCTCCTGAAGCTGCGCTTCGCCTTCGACCACTACATCAACCTGCGCCCCTCCCGCCTGTACCCCGGCGCAGTCTCCCCGCTCGCCAACCCCGGCAACATCGACTTCGTCGTCGTGCGTGAAGGCACCGAAGGCCCCTACATCGGCAACGGCGGAGTGATTCGCCAGGGCACCCCGCACGAAATCGCCACCGAAGTTTCCCTCAATACCGCACACGGTGTGGAGCGCCTGGTGCGCTACGCCTTCGAGCTGGCGTCCACCCGCCGCAAGAAGGTCACCCTCGTGCACAAGACCAACGTGCTCACCCACGCCGGTCGCCTCTACAACCGCTACTTCACCGAAATTGCGGCTGAATTCCCCGAGGTCGAGACCGACTACCTGCACATTGACGCGACCACCATCTTCATGGTCACCGACCCCGCCCGCTTCGACGTGATCGTCACCGACAACCTCTTCGGCGACATCATCACCGACCTCGCAGGTGCAGTCACCGGCGGTATCGGCTACGCGGCAAGCGGCAACATCAACGCCGTTGGCGAGTTCCCCTCCATGTTCGAGCCCGTACACGGCTCCGCACCGGACATCGCCCGCCAGAACAAGGCAAACCCCACCGCCGCAATCCTCGCCGGCGCAATGCTGCTGCGCCACCTCGGCCACGACGCCGCCGCAGCCCGCATTGAGGACGCTGTCGAGGCAGATATGCGCGAGAACGGTGCGAGCGTGCGCGGAACCGATCAGGTCGGCGCGGACGTGCTCGCACGCCTCGGCTAATATTGGCTCGGCTAAATTTCACGCGGCTAAAACAGCCTCGGCTAAAACTCATCTGCCTTAGCAGCTGAACCCAAAACACCCGTGAAGCCCAGAAGGAACACACCTTCCGGGCTTCACCCATATCTTCACCCGTGCAGCCCGTGTTCACATCCTGAATGGGAGAAAAGGTGCGCATGCGGCAAACGCATCTTTCCGGTACTCTAAAACAGGTCAGGCACACCCGCCCGGCACCTCGGCGGTGGACACCATCCACCACTAGCTTTGATGCATCCGACTAGCACAGACCGCTAGATGCACCATCTGCCCCGCACGACAACGCGCCCGGCGGCACACACCGGTCCCTCGCCCCGCCGCGAGAACCGCAACTCAAAGAACGCCCACAGAGGCAACTAGACGAAGAGGAACGCAGAACGATGGCAACCGAATTCAGCCACGAAGCAAACCAGTCACCCGCCACCGCCGAACGCCGCGCCGAAATCCTCGCAAACCCCGGATTCGGCGACTACTTCAGCGACCACATGGTCACCATCGACTGGGAAGGCGACTACAAGACCGGCGGCACCTGGTACGACGCACGAGTTCACCCCTACGGCCCGCTCGTCCTCGACCCCGCAGCATCCGTCTTCCACTACGGCCAGGAAATCTTCGAAGGCATCAAGGGCTACCGCCACGCCGACGGCTCCGTATGGACCTTCCGCCCCGAAAAGAACGCGGCACGTTTCGCGAACTCCGCACACCGTCTCTCCCTGCCCGAACTGCCCGCAGAGACCTTCATCGAATCCCTGCGCGAACTCGTGAAGATGGACGAACAGTGGGTACCCACCGGCGACGGTGAAGCCTTCTACTTCCGCCCCTTCATGATCGCAACCGAGGCGTTCCTGGGCGTTCGCCCCGCACGCCACGTGCAGTACCACGTCATCGGCTCGCCCGCAGGTAACTACTTCGGCACCCCCGAACCCGTGGACATCTGGCTCTCCACCACCTACGCCCGCGCAGGCGAAGGCGGCACCGGTGCGGCAAAGTGCGGCGGTAACTACGCAGCGTCCATGATTGCCCAGACCGAAGGTGAAAAGCACGGCTGCAAGCAGGTCATCTTCAAGGACCCGCACCGCGGCGACGCCATCGAAGAGCTCGGCGGCATGAACGTGTTCTTCGTCTTCGGCAAGGAAAACAAGATTGTTACCCCCGAACTGACCGGCACCATCCTCGAAGGCGTGACCCGCTCCTCGCTGATTCAGCTCGCCAAAGACCGCGGCATGACCGTCGAAGAGCGCGCCATCACCCTCACCGAATGGCGTGAAGGCGTGGCAAACGGCGACATCACCGAAATCTTCGCCTGCGGCACCGCAGCAGTGGTCGCACCCATCGGCAAGCTCAAGGCAGAAGACTTCGAAATCCCGGCACCCACCGAGCACTTCGGCGAAATCTCCAAGAGCCTGCGCGAAGAGCTCGTCGGCATTCAGCTGGGCACCGTTGAGGACCGCCACGGCTGGCTGACCCGCCTCATCTAAAACGTGACTCTAATGTAACCCGTGAAATCCCCGCAGGATGCCCCGCCCGACCCGCACGTCGCGCGGTGAGCAGCCCGCGGGGATTCGCTGTGCCCGGTCAATGTTGTGCGGGGTGAACGCTGTGCCGGGTGAATAGTGCGCGCGGTAAAGATGGGGGAGGGGAGGCTCACCCCGCCGCCTGCCCCTGCTGAAACCTATCCCGCCGCCCCAACCCTCGAAGGCTGGTACCCTAGAAAGTATGCGTATTGCACGATTTACCGTAAATAATGAGCTCCACTTCGGGCTGGTAGAAGGCGACGCAGGCGAAGAAACCCTGCGCGTACTCGCCGGCGACCCCTTCTACTCGGGCATCGAACCGACCGGCACCACCTACCCCATCGACCAGGTGCGCCTGCTCGCCCCGATCATCCCCCGCTCCAAGGTGATTGGAGCGATCGCAAACTGGGCAGGAACCGAGGCGCCCGCCTCCCCGCAGTTCTTCCTCAAGCCCAACACCACCGTCATCGGCCCCGGTGACCCCGTGACCCTGCCCGAGTACTCCGAAGCCGTCAGCGCAGAAGGTGAACTCGCCGTCATTATCGGTCGTATCGCCAAGTCCGTGCCTCTCGAGCGCGTGCGCGAAGTCATCTTCGGCTACACCGTAGCCAACGACCTCACCGCCCGCGACCTGCTCGAAGACCGCCAGTGGACCCGCGCCAAGGGCTTCGACGGCTCCACCCCGCTCGGCCCGTGGATTGAAACCGACCTGGACACCGACTCGCTGAACATCACCACCTGGGTTGACGGCGACGTCGTGCAGGAAGGCAACACCTCCGAAATGCACTACTCCGTAGCCGAACAGGTTGCCGCAGCCTCCGAAATCTTCACCCTGCTGCCCGGCGACGTACTGCTCACCGGCACCCCCGCCGGCATCAGCGTACTGCGCGACGGCAACGAAGTAGAGGTCGAAGTCGAAGGCATCGGCTCCCTCGTCACCCGCGTGCGCGACTAAACAGCCCGCGCCCCAAAACGTAACGTATATCCTGAAACACACCGTCAAGGAGACATCATGACCGAATACCACGGTCCCGTACTCAACAGCCCCGCAGACACCCGCGTCCGCTTCTGCCCCTCGCCCACCGGCACCCCGCACGTGGGCATGGTCCGCACCGCCCTCTTTAACTGGGCGTACGCACGCCACACCGGCGGCAAGCTGATCTTCCGCATCGAAGACACCGACGCGGCACGCGACTCCGAAGAGTCGTTCAACCAGGTGCTCGAATCCCTGCACTGGCTCGGCATCAACTGGGACGAAGGCGTCGGCGTCGGCGGCCCCCACGAGCCCTACCGCCAGTCCGAGCGTAAGACCGCAGGCATCTACAACGAGGTCTTCGCAAAGCTCGTTGAAGGCGGCTACGTGTACGAAGACTTCTCCACCCCCGACGAGGTGAAGGAACGCCGCAAGGCAGCCGGTCAGGACCCGCAGCTCGGCTATGACAACTACGACCGTAACCTCACCGAAGAGCAGAAGGAAGCCTACCGCGCTGAGGGTCGCAAGCCCGTCTGGCGTCTGCGCATGCCCGACGAAGACATCACCTTCAACGACCTCGTTCGCGGTGAAATCACCTTCAAGGCAGGCACCGTACCCGACTACGTGGTCGTCCGCTCCAACGGCGACCCGCTGTACACCTTCGTGAACCCCGTCGACGACGCACTCATGGGCATCACCCACGTGCTGCGCGGCGAAGACCTGCTCTCCTCCACCCCGCGCCAGATTGCGCTCTACCGCGCGCTCATCGACACCGGCGTGACCAGCTTCATCCCCGAATTTGGCCACCTGCCCTACGTCATGGGCGAGGGCAACAAGAAGCTCTCCAAGCGCGACCCCGAGTCGAACCTGCTGCTCCACAAGGCAGCCGGCATGATCCCCGAGGGTCTCAACAACTACCTGGCCCTCCTGGGCTGGTCGATCGCCCCGGACCTCTCGGACGTGAATCCGAACCCGGCGCGCTTCGACCAGAAGAAGGCCATCGCCATCAACGCCGAGCACATCCGCCTGCTGGACGGCGAGGATTTCCGGGCTCGCCTGGTGCCCTTCCTGCATCGTGACGAGCTGGTGTCGGCCAACTCGTTCGAGGCGCTGGCTGAGCGTGAGCGCGAGATCCTCATCGAGGCCGCCCCGCTCGTTCAGACACGCATCCAGGTCCTCGGTGATGCCTCCGGTATGCTCGGCTTCCTTTTTGTCGCCGACGACGCGCTGGAGATGGATGAGAAGGCCGTCTCTAAGCTCAAGGACAACGCGGCGGACGTTCTGGACGCCGCCATCGAAACCGTCGAGGGCCTGACCGAGTTCACGACCGTTTCCCTCGAAGAGTCGCTGCGTGCTCGCATCGTCGACGAGATGGGCGTCAAGCCTCGCCTGGC
>ERZ772911.73-NODE-73-length-11695-cov-3.59545_pt1 | contig 11695 bp, 8 predicted proteins | sample MGYA00512120_ERZ772911 | MGnify/ENA primary metagenome ERZ772911 (study PRJEB29015, sample SAMEA2738044) | human oral metagenome | biome: human oral; feature: human-associated habitat; material: saliva | place: China | collected 2233 ...
ACAGACTGCGAAGACGCAGGCACATGAGAACGTCCCTGCACGGTACGAACAGCCGTGGTGCGGGCGGGCGCAGTGCGGGCGGGATGAAGTACCACCAAACCTGCCGGAAGGTGTGCAGAAGTGCCACGAGAAGCAAGAGGTGCTGCAGTAGTCATTGTGGTTCCTTTCTCTCAGCTCTCCCCGGGGTTACCCCGCGGGTCTAGCAATGCCGAGCGATACCCGCTCGGAGGTCCTAGTTGAGTGATAACTATGGAGTGGTGATTGTTAAGCGATAACTAGTGGATAGCTATTCTCTAGTTAGGTCAGAGCGTCGGGTGCACCGAGTTGCCTCAGCACCCCACCCCCTGCGCTCTCTCTTCGCCAGATGCCCCCCTAGATTCGCCAGAGGCTTTCCAGAGCATCCGGGGTAGATCATGCAAAGAGAGAAGCAGAAGATTCGAATACATTCGAACACTCATTCACTCTCCCCTCCCAAAAGACTCCGGGTCGAATCTTCGAATATTTTTCGAACATTCACCCGTAAATCCTGAATTTCAGGAGAGATTCAAGAGTATATACGAACTCTTGTTCTAGAGTCTAGCAGAGATGTACTAAAAATTTCTTCGAGTTTCGAAGAAAAAATCTAGAATATTTGTTTGAGTTTTTCGGTGTAGTGTTCTACACTGGTGTCAAGAGACGTTCCACACGCTCCTGATGAGTCCTACTCACAGCAGGTTTCTGTACCCGTTACAGCTTGGTTCCGTATCGAATGCAGGTGCCGCTGACTGAGTTTTATAGGGCGGAGGCGCATACTCGTTGCCTGTGTACCGCTCCGGTATCGCTCCGGTATCGCTCCGGCACGGATAGAATTCCTCCACCCCCTGACGAGATAAGACCCATTTCGGCAGAACCCAAAAAATTTTTAGGACACCATCAGACAACGTGTGAAGCACCCATCCGTGCCCCGACCGGAATACAAAGGCCGGAGTACAGAAATCAGGGCACAGACCGAAGGAAAAGAAATGGCAACAGCACCCCGTCCGGCGCTGACCGCGCGCCAGCAGAAGATTCTTGACGCGATCCGCACCGAGATTGAACAAAAGGGTTACCCGCCGTCCATGCGCCAGATTGGTGACATGGTGGGTCTTGCGTCCCTGTCCTCGGTCACTCACCAGCTCGGTCGTCTCGAGACCATGGGCTACATTCGCCGCGACCCCAAGCTCCCCCGCGCCATTGAGGTGCTGGATGAGAACGGCGTCGGCATCCACGGTAGCGCGTCCTCTTCCCTGCCCGAGCTGCCGAACTTCGAAGTCGGCGATGAAGACCTCGTACCCGTTCCCCTGGTTGGACGAATTGCAGCGGGCGGTCCCATTACCGCCGAGCAGTCCGTGGAGGATGTGCTCGCCCTGCCCCGCCAGCTGGTCGGTAACGGCAAGCTCTTCATGCTCAAGGTCAAGGGCGATTCCATGATCGACGCCGCAATCTGCGACGGCGACTGGGTGGTTGTCCGCGAGCAGCACACCGCAGACAACGGCGACATCGTTGCTGCTCTGCTCGACGATGAAGCAACCGTGAAGGTGTTCCGTCAGGTCGACGGTCACACCTGGCTCATGCCGCGCAACGCCAACTACGAGCCGATTATGGGCGACCGCGCAACCGTCATGGGTAAGGTCGTCTCCGTGCTGCGCAGCCTCTAGAGACATAACGCTAAGCTCTTAGCTCTATATAAAAAATCACCCTGGTGATACGTGAATGTTCACGTATCACCAGGGTGATTTTTATATTTCAAAAGCAGATATCTCCAAAGCGGAGGGGGCGGCGCCGCCAGGACTGGAGCCCACCCGAGCTAACGATCAATACTCGCCGAAAGACGAGCCAGCGCACCGGTCACCGCCGCCTTATTCTGCGTCGACCACATCGGCGGCATCGCCTTCATCAAGAAACCACCGTAACGCTTGGTTGCCACGCGAGAATCCAGCACAGCCACCACGCCACGGTCAGACACCGAACGGATCAGGCGGCCTGCGCCCTGCGCCATACGAATCGCCGCATGGTGAGCAGAAACCGCCATAAAGCCATTACCGCGGTGACGGTTCACAGCCTCCGTACGAGCCTGCGCAATCGGATCATCCGGGCGCGGGAACGGAATACGGTCCATCACCACCAGACGGCACGAGTCGCCCGGAACGTCCACGCCCTGCCACAGGCTCATCGTGCCGAACAGGCACGAGTCGACGTCCTCGCTGAACTCCTCCACCAGAGCCTTGAGCGAAGACTCGCCCTGCAGAAGGATGTTCAGGTCGCTATGCTCGCGCATGTACTCGGCAGCACGCTCGGCGGCACGTTTCGAGGAGAACAGTCCCAGGGCGCCGCCCTCGGACGCCTCGCACAGCTCACGCAGGCGCTCCAATTGGCCCTCGTGCACGCCAAATCCCGGAGGCTTCAAATCCCCGGCAACGTACATGATGCCCTGCTTGCGGTAGTCGAACGGCGAACCCACGTCGATGCTCGTCCAGCGGGGCGCGCCCTCGCCCTGCAGTCCCAGGGCGCCAGCGGCAACATCAAAAGAGTCCCCCACCGTCAGGGTCGCGCTCGTCAAAATCACGGTGCGGTCAGCAAAGAGTCCGTCACGCAGCTGCAATCCAACGCTCAGCGGCGCAATGTTCAGGGTCGCAGGGTCGGTATCGGAAGCGGCAACATAGCGGCCGTTTTCCCAGCCGCCCTGACGAGAAATCCACAGCACATCCTGCTCGGCAGAAGCCTCCAGAATGCGGCTACTCATATCGTGTACCTCAGAGACACGCGAGCGCGCCATCTGCAGGCCGGCATCAACGTCCTGACCGTCCGGCTTGGTGTCGGACAGGGCGGTGCGGGCGGCATCATTCACCGCAGAAATCGCGGTCAAAAGGCGGCCGTCCAGGCCCTTCAGCAGACCCTCGGCAAGCCCCTCGAAAGCGGTCTCCAGGGTGCCTGCCGCCATTTCCAGGGCACCGGAATCAGCCTTCGAATGCTTCTTCACGCTACGCGCCGCGCGGCGAACCATCGCAACCGTCAAAGAACCAGACACCGCACCGGTCACGCGGTCCACCAGTTCATGGGCCTCGTCAATAATGACCGTCTTATGCTCGGGCAGAACCTTCATGCCCTCAAAAGCGTTAATCGCCAGCAGGGCGTGGTTCGTGATGACAATGTCAGCTTCAGCGGCACGGCTACGCGCCATCTCGCTAAAGCACTCCTCCACCAGCGGGCAGCGGCGACCCAAACACTCGGCGGCGCTCACCGACACCTGTGCCCAGGCACGATCAGAGACGCCGGGCTTCAGCTCGTCGCGGTCGCCGGTCTCAGTGCGGTCAGCCCACTCGCGCAGGCGCACCACTTCCTCACCCACGCGGGAGGTCGAAGAAGGCATGTCGAAGAGAGCATCCGGTTCGTCTTCCGGGTAGCCGCCCTCCAGCTTGTGCAGGCAGAGGTAGTTATTGCGGCCCTTGAGCAGAGCCACCTGCGCCTGCGACTCCGGGCACGGCTCCAGCGCTTGTAGAAGACGCGGAATATCGCGGTTCACGATCTGCGCCTGCAGAGCAAGAGTCGCCGTCGCAACAACAATCGGCTGGTCCGACTCCCCCACCCGCGCCAGGGCAGGCACCAGGTAGCCCAGGGACTTACCGGTACCGGTACCCGCCTGGACCAGCAGGTGACGCTGCAGTTCAAGAGCCTGCGCCACATGCGCCGCCATGGTGCGCTGACCGGCGCGGTTCTGACCGCCGGTGGCGGCAACCGCCTCATCCAGCAGGGTCAGGGCACCCTTTGCACCGGGCAGGGTCTCAAGCTCCTGCCCGGTGAATCGGGGGCCGTCGGTTGCGGGTGCGGTTCCCGGGGCGTTTTTGGGCGCGTTGATGCTCTCCGTCACGCTCATACGCTCCTAGCGAGCCTCAGAGGTAGAGGGCTGCTCGGATTCAGATGCGGTCACCTCGGTGAGGGCGCGTGCCTCCGCAAGTTCCTCTTCCAGGACCTCCAGCAGGTCACCTTCCAGCACATACTCGGACAGCTCGGATGCGACGTCCTCACGAACCAGGGCCACCACGAAGGTGCCGTCCGATACGAAATCGGTGCTCTTAATTTCGGCGTCCCACTCGTGCAGGCGCGAAATAATCTCACCGTGCGAGTACGGAATCAGCAGCTTCACCTCAATGGAGGGGCGCGGAATGGTGTCCGCAATCTTCTGCTTCAGCTCCTCAATACCCTCACCTGTACGCGCCGAAACAATCACGTGCTCCGGCTCGCGCTGACGCATGCGCTCCAGCACGAACGGGTCGGCGGCATCCGCCTTATTCAGCACAATGATTTCGGGGATATGGCGGGCGTCGACCTCCGCGATGACCTCGCGGACGGCACGAATCTGACCCTCGGGGTCCGGGTGCGAAGCATCCACCACGTGCAGGATGACGTCAGCGTCAGCAACCTCTTCCAGGGTGGAGCGGAACGCCTCCACCAGCTGGGTCGGCAGCGAACGCACGAAACCCACCGTGTCAGAGAGGGTGTAGCCGATACCGTCCGGGGTCTGAGCCTTACGGGCGGTCGGGTCCAGGGTCGCAAACAGGGCGTTCTCCACGAGCACGCCGGCATCGGTCAGACGATTCAGCAGGGAGGACTTACCCGCGTTCGTGTACCCGGCAATAGCCACCGAAGGCACACGGTTACGGCGACGGTTCAGACGCTTCGTCTCACGCGCCGGCGCCATCGCAGCGATCTCACGCTTAAGCTTCGCCATGCGAGCGCGCAGGCGGCGGCGGTCCATCTCAATCTTGGTTTCACCGGGACCACGCGAACCGATACCCTCACCGGCTGCGGCACGGCCACCCGCCTGACGGGACAGGGACGCACCCCAACCACGCAGACGCGGCAGCATGTACTCCAGCTGAGCCAGCTCAACCTGAGCCTTACCCTCGCGGGACTTAGCGTGCTGAGCGAAAATGTCGAGAATCAGGGCGGTGCGGTCAATGACCTTGACCTTCACGATGTCTTCGAGGGCACGACGCTGAGAGGGAGCCAGTTCGGAGTCGACGATGACGGTGTCGGCGCCGGTCGCCTCCACAATGTCCTTGAGTTCCAGCGCCTTACCGGAGCCGAGGAAGGTGCCGGGGTCCGGCTTGAGGCGGCGCTGAACCAGGCCGTCCAGAACCTCGGAACCTGCGGTTTCAGCCAGTGCCGCGAGCTCACGCAGGGAGTTCTCGGCGTCCTCTACGGTGCCTTCAGTCCACAGGCCAGCCAGCACCACGCGCTCCAGGCGCAGCTGGCGGTACTCGACCTCGGTGACGTCTTCAAGTTCGGTGGAGAGGTTCGCGATACGGCGCAGTGCGCGGCGCTCAGCGAGATCTTCCTGGTCACCGTCATATTCGGAATGCTCGCGCTGAACGTCAGAAATTTCACGCGCGCGAGTATCCAGCACACGGCGGCTATTGTTGCCGTGAGTGCTGGAAGAATTATCGCTGTGATGCGCGGTACCGGCTGCGTCATAAGTAGTGACGGAGGCGGCGGCCTGGGAGCGGCCCAGAACGCGGTCTACGGTGCGGCGCAGCTGCTCATCGCTGGGCAGCTTTTCGGTATCAGATACGGGGGTGTTCTTAGAATTCATACGACTCTAATTCTACCGCCGTTGCCCGCATCAGGTAGGGGGTTCGGTCGCCTGTGCGCTCAGGGCGTGCAAGCTATTCACCCACCCGGCGCATACTCTGCCCGTGTGCGGCGCGTTCTTGCCCTACCGGTACACTGGATAGCATGAGCGAGCAGCATTATTTCTCTGAAACCCCCGAGACCGAATTCAAGCCCCGCCCCGTGCAGGTGGAGCTTGCAGGCCGCAAGGTCACCGTCACCACAGCTAACGGCATTTTCAGCCCCTCCGGCATTGATAAGGGCACCGCTATTTTGCTGCAGGAAGCACCCGACCCGCGGGGTACACGCATGCTCGACATCGGCTGCGGTTGGGGCCCCCTCACCCTGACTTTGGCGATGCTCGCCCCGCAGGCGCAGGTGCACGCGGTGGACGTGAACTCCCGCTCCATTAGCCTGACCGAACGCAACGCCGCCGCTCTCGGACTGTCCAACGTCACCGTGGGAACCCCCGAATCGGTTGACCCCGAACTGCGTTTTGACACCATCTGGTCGAACCCGCCGATTCGCGTGGGCAAGGAGGTTCTGCACGAAATCCTGCTGACCTGGCTGCCGCGCCTGGCGCCCGGCGGTGACGCATACCTGGTAGTTCAGAAGAACCTAGGCTCCGATTCTTTGCAGAAGTGGATGGACGCACAACTTGAGGAGCTGCACCCCGGCGAGTTTGAGGTGTCGCGTTATGCGACCTCGAAGGGCTTCCGTATTCTGCAGGTGCACCGCTACGAGGACTAAAACCTCTGGTGTTAAATCCTCTAGCGCTAAAACTTCTGGCGCTCATTGCTTAAAACATAAAAGAGGCGGGTGTTTTCTGAACGTATTGTCAGAAAACACCCGCCGCTTTTGTCGATAAAATCTCTGTTCTAAGACTGCTCTATCGCAGCAGGCTATCGCAGCACGACGGTCGCAACCATCTGCGCCGGACCAGCCAGAACAACATGCTCCAGGTCATCCGGGCCCAGTACGAAAGTCACCGCGAGGGTACCGCCGGGCACATGCACCAGCCACTCATCCGGTGCTTCCTCGCCGCCCCAGAAACGAGTCGCCGCAGCCGCCGCACACGCGCCGGTACCGCACGACAGGGTCTCGCCCACGCCGCGTTCATGCACGCGCATACGGATAGCACCCACATGCGCGCCGCTCTCAACATCCAGGTCGACCGGCACCACAAACTCAACGTTCGTGCCGTTGACCGGGGCGGGGTTCACCTGAGGCAGGCTGTGCAGGTCCAGGCCGTCCAGCTTACCGTCGGAGCCGAGCATCACCACGGTGTGCGGGTTACCCATCGAAATGGACAGGCCAGCGCGCGGAGTCTTCAGGCCGCGAGCAGACACCAGGCAGTCCTCGCCACCCTCGCGGGCAGCGTCACCGTGAATGAAGCTCCACGGACCCATATCAATCGCGTAGCCATCTTCGGTGCGCGCCACAGTCTTCACGCCCGCACGGGTACCAATCTTGACGGTCTCGCCCACCTCAAGTTCAATCAGGCCCTCAGTGCGCAGGTACTCCACGAACGCACGTACACCGTTGCCGCACATTTCAGCGATAGAGCCGTCACCGTTGCGGTAGTCCATGAACCAGACAGCGTCCGGGTGCTCCTCGAGTAGTTTCTGACCCGCGCGGGAGGCGGTGCTGCGGGCAGCACGAATGAAGCCGTCCGCACCAATGCCGAAGTGTCGGTCGCAGGCGCGGGCTACCAGCTCGGGGGTGAGGGCAATTTCTGCGTTCTCGTCCGTCAGAAAGATGAAGTCGTTACCGGTGCCATGACCCTTGGTGAGGGTCAGGCCTGCCAGCTCGCCCCAGATGGAAGGGTTCTCGCTCATATGCTGTCCTTAAGGTTGGTGACCTGTCCGTTTATGATTTTACCGCGCCGACCGGTTCGAAGGGGTATCTGTTCGGTTGCGGCTCGTTATTGTGGCTTATCGGGTGCTTTCGCGGATAATGGCCTCCGCCTCATCTACAAGGGTTGGTGAGAGCGCATCCAGCCAGTGCACGCGCGGGTCCGCACGGAACCAGGTCAGCTGGCGGCGCGCAAACTGGCGGGTAGCGATCGTCGTATCCTCAATCGCCTGCTCCACACTGTAGTCCGCATCCTCAAGGACGCGAGCAAACTGCGCGTAACCAATCGCGCGGGAGGCGGTCTTACCTTCCTGTAGCCCCTGCTCGTTCAGGGCGCGAACCTCATCGAGCAGACCCTGCTCGTGCATCAGCTCCACGCGGCGGTGCAGACGCTCGTGCAGCAGGGCACGATCCATATCCAAACCAATCTGAATACTCTCCGTCACGTACTCGCGCACCGGCATGAACGCCGAGAACGGGCGGCCCGTCACCTCGAACACCTCCAGGGCTCGAATAATGCGGCGCTCATCCTTCACGCGCGCAGCCGACTCCGGGTCGACCTCCGCCAGGCGGGCGTGCAGAACACCGATGCCCTCGGTACGTGCCTGCTCCTCCAGCCGCTCACGCACCCGCGCATCCGTGCCGGGGAACTCCAACTTATCCAGGGCGGCACGTACATACAGACCGGAGCCACCCACCAGAATCGGGTAGCGGCCACGACCGCGAATCTGCTCAATCAGCTCACGGCTACGCTCCTGAAACTCCGCCACGGACGCCTCATCCCGCACGTCCATAATGTCCAGCAGGTGGTGCGGAACGCCGCGCATCTCCTCCGCGGTGACCTTCGCGGTGCCGATATCCATACCCCGGTAGAACTGCATAGAATCAGCGTTAATGCACTCACCGTTCAGGCGCAGAGCCAGCTCAATGGCGAGCGCGCTCTTACCGGTGCCGGTCGGGCCCACAATAGCGATAACGGGCAGAGTTTCGGAGATAGTCATGCGCCCCATTCTACCGGTTCCCTCACCCCCACTTGCGGTGGCGGTGCGAGCCTGAAGAACAGGGCGCATGATTCGTTATAGGTTTTAGGGGCGCAGACCGATGGTCGGCATGCCCAGACCCACCGGCGCACCGGGCACCTGGGTGGTGCCGGTACCGCAAGAGTCAGCCTGGGAGCGGTCCCACGCGTCACCGGCACGGGTGCGGCGCAGCTGGTACTGCTCGGCGGTCGGGTCAGAAATCAGGTGGAAAGAACCAGCCTCGGTAATCGGTACGGTGACCATGTCGCCGGGGCGGGGAGTCTCGCAACCCTCGGGCACCGAGAAGTGCACGAGGCGCTGGTCCGGGCCGCGGCCGGAGAGGCGGTGAGTCTGCTCAGCCTTACGGCCCGCCTCCGCAACGACCATCAGCTCAACGGTCTTACCGAGCTGCTTGCGGTTCTCTTCACCGGCGATGCGGTCCTGCAGGGCAATCAGACGCTCGTAGCGTTCCTGCACGACCTCCTTCGGGATCTGGTTCTCCATGGTCGCCGCGGGGGTGCCGGGGCGGATCGAGTACTGGAAGGTGAACGCAGAGGAGAAACGAGCCTGCTCCACAACCTTCAGGGTGTCCTGGAAGTCCTCTTCAGTCTCACCGGGGAAGCCCACAATGATATCGGTGGTAATCACGGCGTTCGGGATGCGCTCGCGCACCTTGTCCAGAATGTTCAGGAACTTCTTGGAACGGTAGGACCGGCGCATATCCTTGAGCACCTTGTCGGAGCCGGACTGCAGCGGCATGTGCAGCACGGGCATGACGTTCGGGGTCTCCGCCATCGCGTCAATCACGTCGTCGGTGAACATTGCCGGGTGCGGGGAGGTGAAGCGTACACGCTCCAGGCCCTCAATCTCGCCGCAGGCACGCAACAGCTTGGAGAATGCCTGGCGGTCACCGAACTCCACGCCGTAGGAGTTCACGTTCTGGCCGAGCAGGGTCACCTCAATGGCGCCGTCATCGACCAGCGCCTGAACCTCAGCGAGAATGTCGCCGGGGCGGCGGTCCTTTTCCTTACCGCGCAGGGACGGCACGATGCAGAAGGTGCAGGTGTTGTTACAGCCAACCGAGATGGACACCCAGCCGGAGTACACGTGGTCGCGCTTAGTGGGCAGGGTGGAGGGGAAAACTTCGAGGGATTCGAGCAGTTCTGCCTGCGCCTCGTGGTTGTGGCGGGCACGCTCCAGCAATGCCGGCAGGGAACCAATATTGTGGGTACCGAACACGACGTCAACCCAGGGTGCCTTCTCAATGATGGCGTCCTGGTCCTTCTGCGCCAGGCAGCCGCCCACAGCGATCTGCATGCCCTTGTGGCTGCGCTTGACCGGTGCGAGCTGGCCGAGGTGACCGTACAGGCGGTTGGACGCGTTTTCGCGGACCGCGCAGGTGTTGAAAACAACCAGGTCGGGCTGGGTGCCTTCCTCAGCGCGAACGTAGCCGTTAGCCTCCAGCAGGCCGGACATTCGTTCGGAGTCGTGCACGTTCATCTGGCAGCCGAAAGTGCGCACTTCGTAGGTGCGGGGGCTGGTTTCGGGGGTCTGGGCGGAATCGCTGAGGGTCGAAGTCATGCCCTATAGGGTATCCGATGGGGGATAATGGCTCTATGCAGGTTTCCCTTAGTAGTAACTTTCCGGCTCTGTCACCGAACGATTCTTCCGCTCCCGCCCCCAACGGGGAGCATCTGAGCGCCCTCATTGAGGAGGCGATTGCCGCCTACTCCCCCGTGCCGCCTCAGGCGAGCGCTGATTCTGCCTCGATGCGCCAGAATCTGATGCAGCTGCTTAGCTGGGCGCATTCTTTGGAGCAGGTGGCTGCCCGCACGGTTGAGCGCGTGCAGATTCTGGGCACCGGCATGCGTTCCGTTGTGGTACGTGTGGCGTATGAGCCTGCAGCCGAGCCAGCGGAGTCTTTGCCGACCTCGATTATTGTGAAGCGTTACCGCCGTAAGGATTCGACGGTGAACGCGGGCGGTTTCGGGTACCTGCGTGAGCGTTACGGTTTGGAGGCGCTGAACCTGCAGGTTCCGGGCCTGTTCCCGCAGCTCTACGGCGCGGATCCTGAGCTGCGTGTGCTGGCTCTGGAGGATGTGAGCGCCGGAACCGTTGAGGGCGAGCAGTATTCGGTCGCCCACGCCCTGCTGGAGGGCACCGAACAGCAAGCGCTGGACGCTCTGAACTACTACATTGAGGCGTACCGTTGCCTTGCCGCCAGCGGCATTATGGGTGAGGCGGTGGAGGATTACCGTCTGAACCTGGCGCGTGCCGATCGCAAGGCGCAGTTCCCGGGCGCTATTGCCTCGCCGGGTTTGGCTGAGCGCGGTTTGAAGAAGCTGTACGGTGTGGCTGATGAGGCGCGCTCCCCCGAGCAGGATGCTGGCAGCCCGGCTTCCAGCTCTGCCGCGCATGAGGACGTGCCCGTTCTTCCCGCCGCTGTTGAGGAGCTGTCCTTCCGTTTCCGCCGCGTTCTGCAGCCCTTCTTCACCAAGCGCCCGCCGGTACCCGAGCAGTTCAAGCTCAACCGCGGCAAGGTCTATATGCTCTCTTCGGGCGATTTTTCGCCGCAGAACGTGCTGATCGGTTCGGCGGATGGCGCGCAGGTGCGCATGGTCGATGCGGAGGGCACCTGCCTGCACCACCGCGGCTTCCCCTTCGTTGAGGCGATGCTGAGCTTCCCCTCCTCGCCGGAGTACCCGCGCTACCGGGTAGACCGCAAGAAGGCGCTGCCGGCGCTGTACTCTGCACTGTTCGAGGACGCCCCGCTGGATGAGCACCTGGTGGAGGATTTGGCGGTATGCACGGCGGTGACCGTGTGCGCTCTACTGGAGCTGTACTCTTCTTCGGCGCGTGCCGATTTATTGCCTCGTATTCGCCGTGAAGGTGCGCAACTGATGCGCCTGCTGCTTGAGATCGCCGGTTCTCAGGATGCAACCCTCGCCGAGTTCGCGGACCGCCTGGGAGTGGTCGAGTAAACAGCAGATATAGCCTTCGACAAGGCGTTTTATAAAGTTCAAAACCTAAGGGTGAGCCCGCTACAGAGTATTTCTGTAGCGAGCTCACCCTTTGAGCTTATTGATGGAAGCTCTTTGGCGGAGGCTCTTTGGCGAAGGCTCTTTGGCTGAGGTTATTTGGCGAAGGCTCTTTGGCTGAGGCTCTTTGACGGAGCGCACCTACTTGCCCTCTAT
>ERZ772911.76-NODE-76-length-11176-cov-3.43162_pt1 | contig 11176 bp, 10 predicted proteins | sample MGYA00512120_ERZ772911 | MGnify/ENA primary metagenome ERZ772911 (study PRJEB29015, sample SAMEA2738044) | human oral metagenome | biome: human oral; feature: human-associated habitat; material: saliva | place: China | collected 2233 ...
CATAACTACTTTGGAGACATGACACTTTTATTCTCACCACTTGTAAACCTTAAAGTTGGAGAGAAGATTTATACGACGGATTTAGAGTATGTTTATGAGTATGAAACTACTTCTGTCGAATTGATTGAACCAACACGAGTAGAAGTCATTAATGACCAACCGGGTGTAACAGAGATTACGTTAATTACTTGTGATGACTATAATGCATCAAACCGTTATTGCATCAAAGGAAAATTTGTATCGAAGACTCCAGTTGGAGAAGTCAGTGATAGTGTGAAGCAAGCCTTCAACTTAAACTTTAATACGATTAAATAATAGAAAATCCCAATCACTATAAACGGTGATTGGGATTTTTCGTTAGAATTGATAAGGTTCGACGTGTATATCGATGAATGAAATCGCAAATTCATCGTATAGTTCCGCTTCAATAAATTCGGTTACTTGATGACTCTTCCATACGGATAAGTCTTTATCCATACAAACGGTTAAGTCGATATATATATTTGATCCGTAACGACGAGCTTTGATTTCACGAATATCTTTCACTTCAGAATGACGCAAAATAACGGGGATATATTGATCCAATTCTGTTTGGTCGAAACCATCTGTCAGTTGAAACGCACTTTCGATAAACACTTCAACGGCTGTGCGAACGATTAAGAGACCAACTACGAAGGCCATGATATTATCGAGCCAATGTAACCCGAGAGATGCGAATAATACTGCTAATGCCGTCAGGAAACTGGTCATTGCATCGCTTAAATTGTCCTTAGCCGTCGCCTTAAGACCTAGTGACTGAATGCGTGCTGCTAAGTTCTTATTGTAGAAGTACACACCAATCATAATCATCCCTGAGAAGAATCCAACGATGGAAGAAATGAGTGATGGAGCTTCTGTTACTGGATTGAGGAATTCTTGAAATGCATTTCGAATGACTTCAATCCCGATGAAGAACATAATGAATGAAGTGACAAGGCTGGCGATAGTTTCAAATTTCCAGTGACCGTATGGATGATTTTCATCACTTGGTTTTTGCGATAAGCGTAATCCCACGAATACTAGGATGGATGAAATTACGTCAGTAAAGTTATTCCAACCATCGGCAAATAGTGCTTCGGAATTAAAGGTTTTTCCGACAATGAGTTTTATAGCAGATAAAAAGATGTAGGTGCCGATACTTAAGATGGCGCCGCGTTCGGCTTGTTTAAGGCGCTCTGTTGCGGATAGTGGCAAAGTTGTCATCTCCTAAAATTGAATTTGTTTATTATACTAAAGCTTTTCAAGGGAGGGTGCAATTGATAAAGTATACCTAAAAAATCGGTGAATAGTGCTGAAAATCAATTCTTTAGGATCCTTACGGATCGTTTTTATCAGTACCATAATAGGATACCGATTCGAGTCTTCGTCTCTCATCTTTCAAGCCTCAAAGCGGGAGTATAGAACAAGTTCCTACTCCCGCTAATTCGCATTGAATATTATTCCCCATTATGGTACTGATAAAATCCGTAAGGTCCAAGAATTGATTTACTACGTATTCACCTTCGTGAAATGGAAAAGTGCAAGGAGTTCATGTGTGCTTCCCACTTTTTAGAAGATGTTTTCCCGAGATAATAGGAAATGGTGGGTGGGAGAGTTCCTGTAGGATTTTAGTCAGAAAGAATAGACGAGGGGTAGTGGATTTGTTATAATCTTCTTATTGAATGAGAAAGAGAGTGGTATTATGGCAACAGCATTGATCGTATATGCAAGTTTAACAGGTAATACAGAAGAGATTGCAGATATTTTAGCAGAAGCATTAGAAGAACGTGGAGTAGAAGTAGACATTAAAGAATGTACTTCAGCGCAAGCAAGTGAATTCCATCATTATGATATTAATGTTGTCGCAACATATACTTACGGAACAGATGGCGACTTACCTGATGAAATCGTCGACTTCTATGAAGAATTAGAGGAAGAAGATTTAACAGGGAAAGTATACGGAACGCTTGGCTCAGGGGATACTTTCTATGATAAGTTCTGCCAATCAGTATTAGATTTTGATGCTCAATTTGCAAAAACAGGTGCCAAAAAAGGTGCTGAAAATGTCTTAGTAGACTTAAACGCTGAAGCAGATGATATCGTCAATATCCAAGCTTTTGCGCAAAGCCTCGTTGAAGCTTTAGCATAATTGAAAATGTTGGCTGCCTTAGACCATTCGTTTAGGGTAGCTTTTTTATTGGAGGAAAAGGATGTATTATACCGTACAACAAACTGCTGAGAATCTGGAAATCGATTTAGGATATCTGATGCATTTAATCCAAACCAAACAAGTAAAGACGGTGGAAGTAGACGGAGAGTTGCTGTTAAACAGTGCGCAGTTCGACTTCTTCTTAAAGCAACGGGAACGTCTCTTGGAAGAATATCAGAAGTACTTGGATGAACCAATCCCAGAAGACATCGATATTAAGGATGAGGACTAGGGAATACTCAATAAAACAAAAAGAAAACTCTGAAGCCGCGGCCTCAGAGTTTATTTTTTGGTCAATTGGAAATTAATTAGTTTTCTTTTACGTAAGCGGCAGATTGCGCACCTGCTTGACGTCCGAAGATGATGATGTCAGCAACGGCGTTACCACCGATACGGTTTGCACCGTGAATTCCACCTGTAACCTCACCAGCTGCGTATAAGCCTTTGATTACAGAACCATCTTCTTTAAGAACTTGTGCGTTTGTGTTGATCTTCAATCCGCCCATTGTGTGGTGGATACCAGGTGCGATTTGGATTGCGTAGTATGGTCCTTTTGATAAATCATGGTCCATAGCTGTTTTACGTCCAAATTCAGCATCGTTCTTATCAGCAACAGCCTTGTTCCAAGTTTCTAATGTTGCTTTTAATGTTTCAGCAGGAACATTAATTTCTTTAGCTAGAGCTTCGATTGTGTCAGCTTTCTTCACTAATCCACGTTTTTCGTAGAATTTAACAGCTTTTGCACGTTCAGTTAAAGCTGAGTCGAAGATTAAATAAGCATATTTTTCTTTTAATCCAATGATTTGTTGTGATACTTTATCACGAGTTTCCATTTCGTTGTAGAAACGTTTACCTTCTTGGTTCACAAGGATCGCACCTTCACCACGAACTGATTCCGAAATCAATGTTGAAGTTGATTGTTCTACAGTTGGGTGAATTTGGATTTCTTTCATGTCAACAGTTGCAGCGCCTAATTCTTTTGCTAATTGAACACCGTCACCAGTTGAACCTTTTTGGTTTGTTGTAACAAATCCTTTTAAAGCAGGGTTGTATTCAGTTACCATTTCCATGTTTGCACCGAAACCACCAGTTGTTAAAACAACAGCCTTAGCAGAGATTGTTTTTTCTTTGCCATCGATTGTAACGTTCACACCAGTTACTTTACCGTCTTTTTCATTTACTTTAGTAACATCCGCATTGACGAATAAAGGAATTTCACGTTCAGATACATTACGTAATAATCCGTTCACTAAGTATTCCCCTACAGCTGAACCATCTGCTGGACGGTGAGTACGTTTTTCGCTCATACCACCAGTAGTTGTTAAGTTGCTTAATGTGATTCCCATTGAATCTAACCAGTCAATGGCACTTGCTGAGTTATCTACTAAGTAACGTAATAATTCAGGATTATTTGTTCCTTTACCACCTTTCAGTGATTCTTCGTAGAATTTATCGTTTGAGTCTTTAATTCCTTCTTTTTCTTGGAATTTAGTTTGAGATGCGTTCATACCAGCAGAAGATTTAGTTGTGTTTCCTCCGGCAGTTGGCATTTTCTCTAAAATAACTGGATTTAAACCAGCTTCTTTCGCTTGGATGGCAGCTGAAAGACCAGCACCCCCTGAACCTACGATGATAACATCATAGCTATCTTTTAATGTTGAAGGATCTGCATATTTTTGAGCAGAGGCACTTGCAACGGCTTCAGCTGTTGTTGTTTCTTTAGCTGAAGATGATGAAGATTGAGAACTATTATTTCCGCATGCAGCTAATAATAGAACTGATGAAATAGCTAAACTAGCTAAAAGACCTTTTTTCATTTCTGTTCTCCTTTGTGAAAAAATGTTTTATTAATTTACATTGATATCATAGCATAGTTTCATATTAAGCACAATTAATATCAGGAGATTGTTCGCGAAAACACAGCATTTTTATGAAAATGAAAATACACACTGAAAAAACAATTTTTTTTTGAAAAAATTAGTTGACATTGAAGACAAATGAGTTCATAATGAACACATCACTAGAAAAGGAGTTAAGAACATGGCACACTTATGTATCGTATTAGAATTAAATACGCGTTGGCAAAGCCACTAGATACAGGTTGTTCTTAACGTACATTTGTACATATAGATACAACCTTCATTGACGTGAAATTGTATCTATGTGGATTTTAACTTTAAAGCAAACTCGACCACGTAGATTCTATAGACTAGAGCCGACGTGGTCTTTCTATTTGTAAGGGGACTCGTTGTGATATACGTAGTCCTTTTTTAATAGAGTTTGCAAAATCATATTCAATTACCGGAGGAAATTATCATGAAAAAGAACAAAAGCATTTATTTATTTGGAGCATTATTAGTATTAGTCATTATTGGAGCACTTTTCTTCAAACCATCTGGAGATAAAAATAAAGAAACAAACACAAGTAATGCGGCCGCAACACAAACAGAAAAGGTTAAAATTGGAGTATTACAATTACTAAGCCACCCAGCTTTAGATGCGATTTATCAAGGGTTACAAGATGAATTGAAAAATGAAGGATACGAAGTTGGTAAGAACTTAGAAATCGATTTTCAAAATGCGCAAGGGGACCAAAGTAATTTAGCAAGCATGTCTGAAAAATTAGTTTCAGGTGGCAACAACATTTTAGTAGGGATTACAACTCCTGCAACATTAGCGTTAGCGAACAATACAAAAGAAACACCAATCATCATGGGTGGGATTACTTATCCAGTAGAAGCTGGTTTAATCGCAAGTGAATCAAAACCTGGAAACAACATTACAGGGGTTAGTGACCGTACACCAATCAAACAACAATTAGAAATTATGAAACAAGTTCTTCCAAACATGAAGAAAGTCGGCATTCTTTACACTTCAAGCGAAGATAACTCAGTGAAACAAGCCCAAGAAGCTGAAAAAGCAGCGAAAGAATTAGGCTTAGAAGTAAAAGTGTCTACAATCGCAAACACAAACGATATTCAACAAGTAACTGAAAGTTTAGCAAGCCAAGTAGATGCCATCTTTGTTCCAATCGATAACACAATCGCAAGTGCAATGGCAACAGTGGTTCAAGTAACAGATGCTGTTAAAATCCCAGTATTCCCATCAGCAGATACAATGGTAGCTGACGGAGGAGTATTAGGAGTAGGTGTAGACCAATACCAAATTGGTGTTGAAACAGCAAAAATGGTTGTGAAAGTCTTAAAAGGTGCTAAACCAGCGGATACACCAATTACATTAGCAAACAAAGGTGTTGTGTATGTCAACGAAGAAAAAGCGAAAAAATTAGGCATTACAATTCCAGAAAGTATCTTAAAAGATGCACAAAAAGTTACACCAACAAATAAATAAGATAGTTTAGAAACGTTGATATGATCACAAATCTAAAAGGGATGGGTGCATATACAATATGACTTAAACGTCATATTGATCGTTTCAGAGGAGGATTTTTTTCGAAATGGATTTAGTAATTTCTTCGATTTCTCAAGGGATATTATGGGGCGTATTATCTCTAGGATTATTCATTAGTTTTCGAATTTTAAATATTGCAGATATGACCACTGAGGGGAGCTTTCCTCTTGGCGCTGCCACTTGTGTGATTTTAATTCAACAAGGTGTCAACCCGTTTTTAGCAACGCTCGCATCTATGGTCGCTGGAGCATTAGCTGGGGGAGTCACAGCGTTCTTAATGACCGTGTGTAAAATCCCAAGTTTATTAGCAGGGATTTTAACGATGACCTCTCTTTTATCGATTAACTTACGCGTGATGGGGAAAGCCAATATTACTCTCCTTGGACAAAATACGATTTTTAGTGTTCTTTCAAACTTTGGACTTCCTAAGTATTTTGACATCATTATTATGGGACTTGTCGTGATTGGTATTTTAATCTTACTCATGTACTTCTTCTTCAAAACAGAATTTGGACAAGCGCTGATTGCGACAGGGGACAATGAGAAGATGGCACGCGCGCTTGGTATTAACACGCGTAAAATGACGGTGTTTGGATTAATGCTATCCAACGCACTGATTGCATTAGCAGGTGCGATTTTAGCACAAAATAATGGATATGCGGACGTAAACTCAGGTCTTGGAACGATTGTAATTGCACTTGCTGCGATTATCATCGGTGAAGTCATTTTTGCCGACGAATCATTCGTTGGACGTCTTGTCTGCATCCTTTACGGATCCATCATTTACCGTTTACTATTAATGCTTGTGTTGTTACTCAATGTCTTCCAAGCAAATGACTTTAAACTTATTTCAGCAGCGCTCATTGCACTCTGCTTAACCGTTCCACAAATGAAGAGTTGGATTCAACAAAAGAGCACACGCAATAGAAAGGGGGAAAACTAAATGAGTATTGTGATTCAAAACTTATCAAAAACCTTTTTCCCTGGAACTTCGCGTGAGCATAAGGCTCTAAAAAGTGTGAACTTGACGATTCAAGAAGGGGATTTTATTACAATTGTCGGCGGAAATGGTGCTGGGAAATCCACTTTCTTAAATGCGATTGCTGGTAATTTCGCTTTAGACGAAGGGACGATTTCTTTTGGCGATAAACAAATCGAGCAAACTGCAGATTATGAACGTGCAGCCTACATTAGCCGAGTTTTCCAAGATCCAATGCAAGGAACAGCTCCTCGTATGACAGTGGCTGAAAATTTAGCTTTAGCCAATCGTAAAGGTCAAAAACGAAGCCTCTTTAAATCTTCTTCTAAAGAAGAGTTGCAACAATTCGAAGCCTTGCTAGCCCCTCTAGGACTTGGCTTAGAAGACCGTCTTCACACAGAAATCGGACTATTGTCAGGCGGACAACGCCAAGCCATTTCACTCCTCATGGCAACGATGAATGCTCCGCAGTTATTACTATTAGACGAGCATACAGCGGCGCTTGACCCGAAAACGCAGCGCAAGATTATGCAGAAGACACAAGAAACGATCGAAGAAAAGAACTTAACAGCTTTAATGATTACACATAACCTATCGGATGCCATCCATTTCGGAAATCGACTCATTGTCATGCATCGTGGCGAAATCGTCCGTGATTTTGCAAAAGAAGAAAAAGCAGCATTAACAGAGGAAGAATTATTCCGTCTTATGAATGCTCTCGATGAAGCCGATTTACAAGGTGAATAAATTAGTGGAAGAAGTGAAAGAAATTTCATTTCTTCCTTTTTTTATGAGCAGACTTTGTTATAATGAAAGAGAATAAATAGTAAAGGATGAGTGTCAATGGAGTTTTTGAGTCAGTTGAACCCGAGAAGATATCGAAAATCAGGATATATTGTTATAGGAGCCCTCATTGGGTTACTCGCAGGGACGGCAGTTAGTACGTTTCGATATATGATTGGTTTTATTTTAGAACAAGTAGTAAATGTCTATTCATTTTTACGAGAACAACCACAGTGGATTCCGGCTTGGATTCTTTTTAGTATTGTGATGGGACTTATTTTAGGACAAATCGTCAAGAGTGATCCGGATATTAAAGGAAGTGGGATTCCACAAGTAGAATTGCAACTTCAAGGAAAGATGGACATGAATTGGTGGTCTGTCTGCTGGAAGAAATTCGTCGGTGGTGCCATTTCGATTGGCTCTGGACTCTTACTCGGTCGAGAAGGTCCATCCATCCAGTTGGGGGCTTCTGTAGGGCAAGGAGTTGCGGAAACTCTTAAGGCGAACCGTGTACAAAAGAATGTCTTTATTTCTAGTGGTGCCGGAGCGGGGCTTGCTGCAGCGTTTAATGCGCCGATTGCAGGCTTGATGTTTGTATTAGAAGAAGTCCATCATACCTTCAGTCCACTTGTAGCCGTGACGACTCTTACAGCGGCTATTGTTGCCAACTTTATTTCATTAAATATCTTTGGGACACATGCTTCGTTAAATCTTGGAAACGACCAACGATTCCCAATCAACTATTATGGCTACGTCGTTCTTCTTGGGATTATTCTTGCGATATTTGGATTAGCGTATCATCGTTTAACGCTAGCATTACCAACAATTTATAAGAAACTATTCCCGAAGGTAGCACCGTATAATTACTGCCTTATCGCCTTCATGTTGATTATTCCTCTTGGAATGTGGAATCCACATGTTTTAGGCGGCGGTGGTGAGTTAGTATTAGCACTCGTTAAAGAAAACCACACCGTTCAATTTTTAATCGGCCTATTTGTGATTCGTTTTGTCTACTCAATGATTTCTTATGGAACAGGACTTCCTGGAGGAATCTTTTTACCAATCCTTTCTCTTGGAGCACTTCTTGGTTTGGCCTACGCAGAGTTCTTAATTGAATTCTTAGGAGTGGACCCAAGCGTTCGTGTTAGCTTCGTGTTCTTTGCGATGGCAGGATACTTTGCAGCGATTGGGAAAGCACCCCTTACAGCCTTGCTTCTGGTGACAGAGATGGTTGGGGGATTGAACCAATTAATGCCTCTTGGAATTTGTACATTAGTGGCTTATATCGTGGCAGACTTCTTGAAGATGGATCCAATCTATGAAGTATTAGCAGAACGTTTAGATAAAGAACATTCAACGGATACAAAAGGAGAGCGAACAACTTTCGAAGTGCCTATCATGGTGGATAGCCCTCTTGTTGAAAAAGCGATTCGAGATATTGAATGGCCACAACAAATGATTATTGCAGCAGTACGACGTGGGGCCAAAGAAATTATTGCTCGTGGAGATACCGTTCTTCGTAGCGGGGATATTTTAATCGTTGTTTGTGATGAGGGAATGGTAGGCAAGATGAATGAAGAAATGACGCATCTTGTGACAGCTCCCTAGAGTTATTTCACAAGAAATGGTATACTGAGAAAACAAAGAGGTGATATTGATGAGCGGACAAAGAAATGAATTAAAGAGAAATATCAATCGATACGTAAGAAGAAATCAAGCATGGGTATTTATTATCCTTACTGTTGTGATTTTATTTGTGGCTGTATTCATTTATCGTAGTTTCGCACAATCAACGAAGAAGCCTGCGGAAAGTCGACAAGAGCAGATTATTAAGATGCAAGAACAAATCGATGAACAAGAGGAACGAATTAAGCAATTGGAAGAACAAATTAAACAATTGCAAGAAAAATCAAATTAAAATGACAAACACCTTGGACGGATGAATCGTTCAAGGTGTTTTTTGCATAAAAGAAGATGTAACATTTTTGTTACGTCACAAAAATGTTACATCCGAACTTTTTGAAAAATATGTTGTAATTGTTTTTGTAGAGTAGTGGAACGCTCTGTGTGAAGTGAGTGTCCTTCAAGATAAAGAGAGTACGGTACTTCAATTTGAACAGCTTCAATGCTTGGATGTTTTCCAAAGGTCGCGATAATATTACCACCTGCAAAAGGAGTATCTACTCGAGTGGAGAAGCCTTCTTGGTGGAAGAGAGTTTGGAGTTGTTCCAGAATATTTTTACTAATGGTTTGTTTCTTCCGCGTCCCTAAAATAATATCGTTTGTTTGAAAAAGCTTGTCATCATAGCTATGTAAATCAATTAACAGAACTTTGGAATGTTGCTCTAATTTTTGTTGGAGCAGCCTCTCTAAGTTGTGATAGTAAGGCGTGTAATACCGTTCTAACCAATCCACTTGTTTTTGCTTAGAGGGATAGTTGTAAAATAGCGGATTTCCTTTTTCATCTATTCTTGGAATGATGGGCTGAGTGGCTTTTCCATTTCTTGGTTTAAACCGATTCACATCTACAATATATCGAGAAACAGTGGCTGCTAGAGTCGTCTCAAAAAGGGAGGCTACAAGTTCAGTAAGAGCCCAGTCTGTATGCTCACGCTTGGAAGCCAGATTACAAAGTGGGGCAATGTCTTGTGGAATATCCGTCCCACTATGAGGAATAGAAATCACAAGCGGAGAAGTTGAATGTTTGTGAATGACTTGCACTGGGGCACCTTCTTTCGTATTTCAATATTCCTAGTATAGCAAACGTGTCGGAGATTGTGTATAATGGATACTATCTGAAAAGGAGTGACATTATGGCTGAAATTAAATTAGTACCAAGAAGTGAAGTAGATCCTTCTATTACATGGGACATGACTTTACTTTATCCAAGTGACGAAGCATTTTATGCAGAGTTAGAAAACTTAAAGAAAGAAATGAAAGCTTTCAAAGAAAAATACGAAAACAACTTAGGAGACTTAGAAGTATTAGATGAAGCGATTCGTCAGTACGAAGCAATTGAGTTAGCAGTGTACCGCGCTTCTCATTATGCGGAACTACCAATGACGGTAGACCGTTTAAATCCGAAAGTGGTTGAAAATGCCACAGCGTTTGAAGCGGTAAGTGTATCCTATGCGGAAAACATGAGCTTTGTAATGACAGAAATCATTTCATTAGATGAAGCCTTCTTAAACCAATTCGTAACAGAAAAGAGACCTGACTTAGCGTACTTTGTAGAGAAAGTGATTCGTCAAAAGAAACATACGCTTTCTAAAGATGCAGAACAAGTATTATCAAACTTAAGCAGCTTGCCAGGTTTCTATCAATTATATGAAGTAACAAAACACGAAGACATGCAATTCGAGTCATTTGAAGCAAATGGCAAGACACTTGAAAATAGCTTCGTACTATACGAAAACTTACATGAAATGGACCCTGATAAAGAAGTTCGTCGTGGTGCGGCTAAGAGCTTCTACAAAACATTGAACGCCTATAAAAATACAGTTGCTAATGAATACATTTCTCAATTGAAGAAAGAAAAAATGTTGGCAACTATGCGTGGGTATGACAGTGTTATTGACTACTTGTTAGACGAACAAGATGGAGACCGTGAATTATACGACCGTCAAATTCGTATGTTGATGACAGACCTAGCTCCTCATATGCAACGCTATATTAAATTATTAGCGAAAGAGCACGGCATTTCTGACATGCAATTCATGGATGCAAAGATCAACTTGGATCCAGATTTCGAAGTGGATATGACGATTGAAGAATCT
>ERZ772911.80-NODE-80-length-10757-cov-3.50663_pt1 | contig 10757 bp, 8 predicted proteins | sample MGYA00512120_ERZ772911 | MGnify/ENA primary metagenome ERZ772911 (study PRJEB29015, sample SAMEA2738044) | human oral metagenome | biome: human oral; feature: human-associated habitat; material: saliva | place: China | collected 2233 ...
ACCGCGCCGTACTGCACACCGCGCTGCGCCGCCCCGAGGGTTACACCCCGGCGCTGACCGTTGACGGCCAGGACGTAGATGCAGACGTTCACGCCGTGCTGAAGAAGATCTACGCATTCGCTGAGCGCGTGCGCAACGGCGAGTGGACCGGCATCACCGGCAAGCGCATCGAGACCGTTGTGAACATCGGTATTGGTGGCTCCGATCTGGGCCCGGTCATGGTGTACGAGGCTCTCAAGCCCTACGCTGATGCAGGTATCTCCGCACGCTTCATCTCCAACATTGACCCGACCGATGTGGCTGAGAAGGTTTCCGACCTGGACCCCGAGACCACCCTGTTCATCGTCGCATCCAAGACCTTCGGCACCCTGGAGACCCTGACCAACGCGCGCGTGGCACGCGAGTGGCTGCTTTCCGCACTGGCTGAGGCTGGCGCTCTGGAAGGTAAGGAAGCGTCCGAGGCTGTGGCTAAGCACTTCGTGGCTGTCTCCACCGCACTGGATAAGGTGGCAGCATTCGGCATTGACCCCGAGAACGCTTTCGGCTTCTGGGACTGGGTTGGCGGCCGCTACTCCGTAGACTCCGCTATCGGCACCTCCCTGGCTATCGTGTTCGGCCCGAAGGTTTTCGCTGAATTCCTCGCAGGCTTCCACGCAATGGATGAGCACTTCCGCACCGCTCCCCTGGCTCAGAACGTGCCCGTTCTGATGGGTCTGCTGAACATCTGGAACGTGAACTTCCTCGGCGCAGAGACCCACGCGGTTCTGCCCTACGACCAGTACCTGCACCGCTTCCCCGCGTACCTGCAGCAGCTGACCATGGAGTCCAACGGCAAGTCCGTTCGCGCGGACGGCTCCTTCGTCACCTACGACACCGGTGAGGTCTTCTGGGGTGAGCCCGGCACCAACGGCCAGCACGCTTTCTACCAGCTGATCCACCAGGGTACCCGCTTGATTCCCGCAGACTTCCTCGCCTTCGCTAACCCGGTCCACCCGACCAAGGACGGTGAGCAGGACGTTCACGAGCTGTTCCTGGCTAACTTCTTCGCACAGTCTCAGGCTCTCGCCTTCGGCAAGACCGAGGAAGAGGTTCGTGCAGAGGGCACCGCAGAGCACGTGGTCAACGCACGTATCTTCAGCGGTAACCGTCCCTCCACTTCCATCATGGCGCCGCGTCTGACCCCGCGCGTTCTGGGCTCCCTGATTGCCCTGTACGAGCACATCACCTTCGTTCAGGGTGTTGTGTGGGGTATTGATTCCTTCGACCAGTGGGGTGTTGAGCTGGGCAAGAAGCTGGCGCTGGACCTGGTTCCCGCTATTGAGGGTGACCGTGAGGTTCTGGCTCGTCAGGATTCTTCGACTGCTTCGCTGATTGACTACTACCTGAAGAACCGCACCAAGTAGTAGCTCAAACTTACGCTCGAGGGTTTTATAACCTGCGGGCGTAGGACGCGCAAACCGCCGGATAGGCTCCCAGTTAGGGAGGCTATCCGGCGGTTTTGTTATATGGGTTCTAGCTACGCCCAGTGTTGCTAGTTCACTGCGGGCAGGGTGTCGGAGGCGACCTCAGCAATAATGCGCACCACGGTGGATTCGGGCAGCTGCGGGATGCCCTGTTCATCGCGTACTACGCCACCGGCGTCGCGGTGAGCGGTCATGCCGGTGCCTTCGGTCGCCTCTTCACCGTCGGCATCCTCTTCACCATCAGCACAGATTGCGGGCACGTGCACGAATCCGGCGGGGATGCTCAACCCCAGTTCACGGCTGATGCGCTGGCCCTCGTAGAACACGTGGTTGCACACGTAGGTTCCGGCGGTGTACGAAATCTCGACCGGCTCCCCCGCCGCACGCAGGCGCTCAAAGCTGGCGCGCACCGGCAGGGAGGAGAAGTACGCCTCCTGACCGCCGGGGGTGATTAGCTCATCGCAGCGCTGGTCACCGTCGTTATCTTCAATACCGGCGGAGTCCAGGTTGATAGCGACCTGTTCGAGGCTGACCACGTCGCGGCCAACCGCCACGCCCAGGCTAATGAGCGCGTCGGGCTGCACCTCCTGCAGGGCGGTGCGCAGGGCGGTGCTGGAACCGTCGTAGCTGACAGGCAGCTCGCGGGTGATGACGTTCAAATCCGGGCGCATCTGAGCCAGCAGACGCTGGGCACCTTCGGCGAGCGCTACGGTGGGGTTCACAGGCACGCCGGGGAACGGGCCGAAGAAGGTCAGTAGCAGGGTGCGTGCCTGGTTGGGGGTGGTTGCCATAGTCAATCTCGTTTCCTGCGTTGGTTTTATGCAGTGTTGGCTTTATTCAGCAGTGTTCTTTTCGGCGGCTCGGCGTTCCAGATCCTTGGCGAGCGCCTCCAGCAGCTCTTCGGGGGTGGTGACGATGATGAGCTCGTCCAGGTAGCGTTCGTTGAGCAGGCCGGTGGACGCCATGTAGTGCATGGCGTCGATGAGCTTGTCCCAGTAGCCGTTGACGTTCAGCAGGGCGACCGGCTTGGAGTGAATATCAAGGAACTGCCAGCTGAAAACTTCAAAGAACTCTTCGAGGGTGCCGGGGCCGCCGGGCATGGCGACGAACGCGTCAGCCTTGTCGATCATGGCGATTTTGCGCTGGTGCATGGTGTCCACGATTTCGAGGGTGGTCTGGCCGGGGTACACGCCTTCCAGGCCGACCAGCTTGTGGGTGACCACGCCGTAGACCACGCCGCCGGCATCCAGGGTTGCGCCCGCGACGGTGCCCATGAGGCCGGTGCGGCCGCCGCCGTACACCACGCCGATATTGTTCTGGGCGCAGAGGGTGCCGAGCTCCTGGGCGCGGGTGGTGAAGAGCGGGTCGTTGCCGGAGCGTGCACCGCAGTAGACGGCAAGGTTGTAGTTGGTCTTCTTCATGGTTCTCCTTGGGGTGTATGGGGGGGCGGGGTGGAGCGCCTCTATGCGTTCTACCCGCGATAGATGTTGTTGTGTTGAGGGTACCGGATGCACCTGTGTACCTCATGTGTGCCGCCCGCCAGTTCAGGGGCACGTTAGGCACGGTGATTACGGTAGCGGGGTGCGCGCCAGCAGCGGGAAGATCTGCTCGGTATTCAGCGGTGCCTGCGCTACAGAATCGGAGGGGCTGCTCATGGCGGGGTCGACCCAGCGCAGCTCAGCGATTTCTGCCTGCGGCACCAGCGTAGCCAGCTGTTCGTGCTGTTCGTCGGTGGGTGCGTATTCGTAGGTTTCGGCGCGTACCGTAAAGCCTGCCTCGTTCAGTGCCGCCGCTTCGAGGAGTCCGCGGTGGTGCATCCGGGTGGGGTCTGGGGTGAGTCCGATTTCTTCGCTTACTTCACGGCAGGCGGTCTGTAGCGGGGTCTCTCCGGGTTCGGGTTTGCCGCCGGGCATCATGAACCCGTTGCTGCCTTGCTTGCGTACGGTGAGTACGAGCCCGTCCTGGTTGCGGATTGCTACGGCGCACACGTTCACGACGCGATGGGTGCTGTCGATGGCACTGTGCTCAGTAGCGCTGTGTTCAGTAACGCTGTGTTCGGTGGGCTGGGCTGCTTCTACTCGGTTCTGCGGATTCTTCTGCGTGGGCATCTTTCTACCCTAGCATTTCCGCATCCTCCACCCGGCACAGTGCGTATTTGTCTTATTAATCCACCCTATTATGCGCCCTGTAGGCGTTGGTTTTACGTAATATTTCGGCGAGTTATCTTATGTCCGGTTCATGCGTTTAGGCGCGTGTTACGGTGTATTTAACCGCGATGTCGCGGTACCGTATACGCACTCGACTTGGCGCGATACAGGAAGAGTGCGGATCACTCAATCACCCATGTAGAAGGAACTTCATGATGGCTAACTCTTCTCGTTCCCGCCGCTACGGTAGCGCTGGCGCTTCTGTTCTTCTTGCCGCATCCTTGAGCTTGTGCGCTCTGCCTTCTGTTGCAGCGGCTAATACCCCGAATCCGGATAACCCGCCGGTTATTACGGTCTACAACTACAAGGTTGAGACCAATACCCGTGAGCTGAAGACCGCCCTGCGTCTGAACAAGATTACGCTCAAGGCGACGAAGCTGCCCGCAAAAACCACTGCTTTTTCCCCGGCTTTGCATGAGGCAAACCATAGGGGTTTCCCGTTCCTGAACCCGATTCAGACGGTGCACGTTGCGGGCCCGTTCAAGGATGGTACGGCTACTGCGACCCATTACGTTCCTGGAGAATTGATTGACCCGGCGAAGAACTACAGCTTCGTCGCCAATATCGCCGTTGATGGTTATTATTCGGGCGGCAAGGTGCTGAGCATGGACGTTGTGAAGGATAGCGCCGCACCGGTTCTTCAGGTGGATTCGCCGCGCTTGAACACCAAGGGTGAGACTGTGTTGAAGGTGCGCGGTACCGGCTACACCGGTGAGGCGACCCCGCACGGTGTGCGCGTGGTGGTGTCTGATACGAATGTGTGGGTTCCGGGTCGTTTTCCTCAGACGGGTATGCGCTTCGTGGCTGAGGTGACCGTACCTGCTTCGCAGATTCACAACGGTGCTTTTGAGACGGAGGTGAAGGTTCCGGCGGATGTCGCGGCGACGCTGAATACCTCTCACAAGTACATTGCGGGCACCATGGCGGCTGGCGTTCAGGGTGCTGAGTACGGCTCGTTTGATGCTCAGAAGCCTCTTGAGCTTTTCGCGCAGGAGCCCGTGGTGTCTGCGGTTCCGACTGATGCGCCGACGGTGGCGCCCTTGCCCGAGGCAACCGTGGGTGTGAACCCGACTGATGCACCCACCGTGGCACCCCTGCCGGAAGCAACCGTGGGTGTAAACCCGACGGATGCGCCGACGGTGGCTCCTCTGCCCGAAGCAACCATTGGTGTAAACCCGACCGACGCGCCCACCGTCCCGGCACTACCGGAAGCAACCGTGGGCGTGAACCCGACGGATGCACCCACCGTCCCCGCGCTGCCTGAGGCAACCGTTGGCGTAAACCCGACCGATGCACCCACCGTGGCACCCCTACCGGAAGCAACCGTGGGCGTAAACCCGACCGATGCACCCACCGTCCCCGCACTGCCCGAAGCAACCGTAGGTGTCAACCCGACCGATGCACCCACCGTAGCACCGCTGCCCGAGGCAACGGTCGCTCCGGCACCGGTTGCCGATAAGACCCCCAACGCTGACAAGCTGGAGGACGCGACCGTGGCGCATCCCAAGAGTAAGCCCGCTCAGAGCAAGCCTGCTCAGGAGGCTCCGGTGACCGCCGCCCAATCGGCTAAGGACACCCTGGCAAAGGACAGCCTCGCTAAGGATCATCTGGCTCAGGAGAGCAGCCCCAAGAAGGCCACCCTGGCGAGCACCGGTGCATCCAGTGTTGGCGTGATTGTTGGCATTGGTGTTGCCGCGATCTGTGCGGGTCTGGGTTTGAGCGTTCTGCGCTCGCGCCGCAGCTCCTAAGAGCTGCAGGGCATACAGCTCAGTTCACCCGTCCGGAATAAACTGCGGATAGCAAAGAGCCGCCGGCTCCCCTCAGTAAGGGGAACCGGCGGCTCTTTACGTATCAACTTATTCAATCAGCTGGCGTAAGCGTTCGCGTTACTTCGAAGCCTTAACCTCAATGCCGCTCACGTCAATCTGCTCCAACGGAATGATGCGGTCACGAGTGACCACGCGGTGCACCAGCCAGACCGCAATAATCACGGGCAGACCAATGTAGGAGCTGAGCACGCCAGCCCAGTCACCGCTCAGGAACGCCTCGTAGTTCTGGCCACCAATCACGACCAGGCACATGAGGAAGGCGATAATCGGACCCGCAGGGAAGAACGGCGCCACGTAGGGCAGGTCCTTGAGGCTGTTGCCCTGCTTCAGGTATGCGCGGCGGAAACGATAGTGAGCCACGGCAATACCCACCCAGGTGATGAAGCCAGCCAGACCGGATACGTTCACCAGCCACAGGTACGCACCATCCGGGGAGAGCAATGCGGCAATGAAACCGACTGCACCGATAGCTGCGGTTGCCAGCAGCGCGTTCATGGGCACGCCACCAGAGTTGATGTGGGTGAACATCTTCGGTGCCTTACCCTCCTGGGCGAGCGCGAAGAGCATACGAGCCGAAACGTACAGGCCCGAGTTACCTGCAGAGAGCACTGCGGAGAGAATCACGGCGTTCATGATGGCTGCCGCGAAGGCGATGCCCGCACGCTCGAAGATGAGGGTGAACGGGGAAATGTTGATGTTGCCGTCCGCTGCGGTGAGCAGGTTCGGGTCGGAGTAAGGAATCAGGAAGCCGATGACGACCATCGCGCCGATGTAGAAGAGCATGATGCGCCAGAACACGCTGGTCAGTGCGCGGGGCACGTCGCGGCGGGGGTTCTCAGATTCGCCGGCAGCCACACCAATCATTTCGGTGCCCTGGAAGGAGAAGCCTGCCACCATGAAGATGGCGAGTACGGCGGGTGCGCCGCCAACGAAGGGTGCCTCACCGACGGTCCAGTTGGAGATGCCCGGGGAGCTACCGCCCAGGATGCCGAAGATCATGGCGATACCCGCGATGAGGAAGACGACCACGGTGACGACCTTGATGGTCGCGAGCCAGAATTCGCTTTCACCGTAGGAGCGTGCCGAGAGGGCGTTGATGCCGGTCAGCAGCACGAGGAATCCTGCCGCCCACACCCAGGATGGGATGTCCGGGAACCAGTACCTCATCACCTCGCCGACCGCGACGAGTTCGGCGGCGACGGTAATCGCCCAGTTGAACCAGTAGTTCCAGCCCATGGCGAAGCCGAAGGACGGGGACACGTAGCGTGCCGCGTAGGTCTGGAATGCACCGGGGACGGGCAGGTGCGCGGCCATCTCGCCGAGGGACTGCATGAGGAAGAGCACCATGATGCCGATGAGGGCGTAGGCGAGGATTGCGCCGCCGGGGCCTGCGGTGGAGATGGTCTTACCGGAGGCGACGAAGAGGCCGGTGCCGATTGCGCCGCCGATTGCGATCATCTGCATGTGGCGGGCGGAGAGGCCTCGCTTCAGTTCACCCTCTGCGGGGGTGGCTTCCGATGCAGCGCCGGAAGTCTCTGTAGGCTGTGCCATGTCAGGTCTTCTTTCTGAGGCTATTGCTTCGTGCGTTTGCTAGCGGTCTAGTCTGGTGTCCAGTCTAGTCTTGCTGTGCGTGGTGCCGCCGAAGGTTTGGCCTGCGGTCAAGAAATTCTTCAATCTTAAGGATTTCTTACGTACCGTAAGTTTTTCTAATCTGAGGGTCAATCCTACTCGCTTTTCAGACTCTTTTCCACCCAAAACCACAAAAACACAGAAAAACCCTCCCGTACCGTCTCATCACAAGCGGTACGGGAGGGGCCCATCTCAGGCTAGTTCGCCCAAGCTTTTAGCTCACCCGGCTTTAGTCAGCCAGGTTGTGGAACGAAACGTTCGTGGGGTGCTCCACGGTACGGGAAACGGTGCAGTCCTTCTGCTCGCTGAGCTGAATCAGACGATCCACCATCTTCTGCGCCTTGGCGCCCTGCTCATCGGCGGGGAAACGCACATCAAAGTCCACCTCAACGTCGTCGAGGCGCACCGCGCCGTCTTCGGTCTGCTTCAGCGCCGAGGCGAGAACCTCGAACACCTCCGGGGTGGAGCGGCGGGAGGTGCCGGCGTCCACGTCCACAGAGGAGCAGCCAGCGATTGCGGCGAGCAGCAGCTCGACGGGGGTCAGCAGCCCCTCACCCACACCGAAGTCGAGGGTTGCGCCGTTGGCGCCGTAGGCACGGTAGCGCAGGCGGTCGATGCGCTCGATCTTGGTCTGGCGGTAGTTTTCGAGTTCGCGGCGTTCCTGCTGGCGCGAGTACACCTTCTTCTGCTCTTCTGCGGTGTTCTGGGAGGCATTCTGCTCAGCCATTGAAGTTCCTTTCGGGTTGCCTGTGCGGTCGCTAGGTTATTCAGCGCCGCGTTGTTTAGTGTCATTCACTATAAGCGTGTTTCTCATATTTTATTCCCGGACTCTTTTTCTCCTCGGTTAACCACTTGCTCCTATACACTGGAAAGCCGCGGCGGGCGTTATCTTGACCCGTGCACAGGCAGACGAGGCATTTCGCAGAACGTAACGCATACGAGGAACCCACTTATGGCACAGACTCCCAAGCATCAGGGCGCTAAACTTCAGCGCGCTAAGCTTCAGGGCACTCGATTTAAGGGAACCGGCGCGCAGAATGATTTCCGTTTGGCTGTTGCGGATTCTTCCGTGGTGATGCTCGGTATCGCTGTGCTGGGTTTGGGTTTGGGTATTATCCTCAACGCGCACGGTCTGCCCATCTGGACTGCGCCGCTGCTCTCTGCCCTAGTTTTTGCCGGTTCGGTGGAGTTCCTCATGGTGGGCATGGTCAGCGCTGGCACGCCCCTGGCGTCGATTGCGTTGACGGTATTCCTGGTGAATGCGCGCCATCTGGTGTACGGTCTTTCCTACCCGTTGCACAGCGTGAAGGGTTTTTGGGCTAAGGCTCTAGCGATTCACACTCTGTGTGATGAGGCGTTTGCTCTCAACTCCGGTCCCGATCGTAATGAGCGTTCGGGGGCGCGCATTCTGTGGGTGAACGTGCTGATTTATGTCTCGTGGGTTCTGAGCGTAGTCCTCGGGTATGTTCTGGGCGCGAGCTTCCTCAGCAGTCTGAAGAGCGTGGACTTCGTGATGGTGGCTATCTTCACGGTTCTTGCGATGGACGGCTACCGCGCTAACCCGGATCGTGTGACGGCGCTCTTTGTCGCGGTTTCGGCTGCGGTGGCGCTGATTTTTGCGCCGTCCTCGTTCCTGGTGGTGGCGCTGGGTTCGTATGTGGTGCTGCTACTGGCGCGTTTCCCGGTGGCGAAGCGCCGGGGTACGCTACCGCATCGTACTGAGCATGAGGTAGCAGCTGAGGCTGAAAGCGCTGCAGAGAGCCCAGCCACCGCCGCTACTCCTGACGCGCCCGCTTCCACACAGCGATAAGAACGTTACATACGTGTTCAAAACCGGTTAGGATAGATGAGTGGAGCTTCGCTCTCCCCTCTTTCTATTTCTAGGATTCGCATAATGCCTCCCGCGCGAACTTGCACGGAGGCTCCCAGAGGTTGAGGTACCCCATGACTCAGATGAAAGACACCGCTAAGGAAACTAGCGACGCAGAACGCTGTGCCGCCCCGGAGTAACACCGCACCGGGAGCGGCATCACCCGAGGTCACGCACGAGAACTACTGACGCGCGCAACTACCTGCGCAGAAAAACTTGCGCTGAAAACTTGCGCATAAAAACTCGTGCAGGAGGAACGGCCCTCCGCCTCCATGTTTCGCGGCTTTCATCAACTCACGTACCTACCGCACTACTTAGCACCCTGCCTCTCTTCGGCTGGGCTCTCCCTACCCTTTTCGCGGATGCTTTCAGGTTTCACAGTTGCTTTCGCAGCTTCACCCGTATGCCTTGTTCAGGGTTCTTCCGCTGAGTACGTGCAGAAAGAGAAAATCTTCATGAATAGTGAAGTGACCACCGGCTATATTCTTGCGGCAATACTTGTTGCTGCGGTTATTACTTTTCTGTTGCGCCTGCTGCCTTTCGGTTTGAAGAAGGCACTGGCTGGCTCCGAACTTTTGGATGCGCTCAGCCACTGGATTCCGCTCGGCGCAGTCGCGCTGCTTGCCATCTATGCGGTGGCAAAGATTGATTATTCTTCGTTCGCTACGGCGGCACCGTACCTGGCGGGTCTGATGGTGACCGTGGCGGTGCACCTGTGGCGTAAGAATATGGTGTTGAGTATGGTGGCGGGTACCGTCACCTGCGTTGTACTGGCTAACTGGGTTTTCTAGGGGGTTACGATGAGCATCTCTAAGGATCAGGAAAACAACGCTGTTTCGCCTTCTCTGGCTTCTTCCTCTCAGCCTTCTTCGCCTCAGGGTTCAGGTTCTGCACCTCACCAGGCAAGCCAGGAGCAGGTTGAGCAGGTTATTGCCTCTGCTCTTCCGCTGACCGGCATGATTCCGGTAGTGGAGGCGACCGTCTCCCCCGATGCGCAGGGCTCTCAGCAACCGCGCGAGAGCGGTTTTGCTGAGGCAATCCGCGTTGCCGGTGTCATCATGCTGGGCCTGTTCTTTGTCGGCATTGGTCTGGGCGTGATGGTGCACAGTTACGGTCTGCCGTTCTGGGTGGCTCCCCTGTTGCCGGTGCTGGTGTTTGCCGGTTCGGTGGAGTTCGTGCTGATTGACATGGTCTCGAATCATGCGTCGCTGTTCTCTATTGCGGTGATGACTCTGCTCATTAATTCGCGCCACCTCATGTACGGTCTGTCGTACCCGATTGAGCGTGTGCGCGGTGGGTTGGCGAAGTTCTACACCGTGTACACCCTCATTGATGAGGCGTACGCGCTGAACACCGGACCGGACCGCCATAAGCTGCGTGGTTCCCGCATCCTGTGGATTCATGCTGGCCTGCACCTGAGTGTTCTGGCGAGCGCAACGCTTGGTTACGTGCTGGGTGCGAGTTTCTTGAGTGACCTCAAGGGCGTGGATTTTGTGATGACCGCGCTTTTTGCGGTGCTCGCTATTGATGCTTACCATGCGTCGAAGGATCATGTGATTGGCGTGATGGCTACTGTGTCTGCGGCGGTTGGTCTGGTGTTGGCGCCGCAGTCGATGCTGCTGATTTCGATGGTGGTGTACATTCTGCTGTTGGTGTCGCGTTTTGTGGTGGCTAAGCGCCGCGGCACCCTGCCGGAGCATATGCTGGTCGCGGATGAGGATCCCGCTGAAGCCGCCGAAGCCGCCGGAGCCGCCGACGC